>WLWF01001752.1_pt1 | contig 16873 bp, 17 predicted proteins | sample 6718331 | NCBI WGS metagenome assembly WLWF01 (sample SAMN12718692, study PRJNA515312) | sponge metagenome | isolation source: marine sponge | host: Mycale hentscheli | place: New Zealand: South Island, Marlborough, Capsize Point | collected 2003-05-01
ATTGCAACTCTAGGCTCTGCCATACTTTCTCAAATAACTTACATCATCAGTATACTGCACTTCTTCATCTAATGTCAACTGTTCTTTTACTGGAGGTTCTAGTGCATCAGGTACTTCTTGACCCACAGGTGTTCTCATATCGTTCTTGGTTATCTTTTCTTCCATCTCCTCATCCTTGGCAAGCAGTGATGGATGTTCTGCATCCTTGTCAACATACACAGCCTTACGACCACCATCCTGTTGTGTTCTACCCAGTGTCTTCGCCAGGTCAGCCTTAGACTCTGAGTCTCCTAAGTCTACAGGTCCCTTAACTTTCTCGTGTGCGTCGGTTGCAGAGACACCGGATAGTCTTAGTGCATCAACCTTGTTCTTGTCTTGGATGACTGGGTGGTCATCATAGTCTGCCTGTGGTGAACCAATGGCAGCAGAACCTGGTTCCTTCAGTTCCGGCTTAGCCATCGTAGCTTCGTACAGATCAAACAGTTCTTGTAATGGTTCCATGGTTATGACTGGGTTGATAAAGAGAAGGGGGAGACTCAGCTCCCCTCACTTCTCTGCCTAGGTAGCGAATCAAGGCACAACTATTTATTCTTCTACTGGAGGTTGATTAGAATACATCCAACCTGTACATAGATACTTGATAGTCTTTGGTGGTGTGCCTCTGTGTGCTCTGTCCCAGGTTGATGGGAACAGAACTAACTTACCTGTCTCTGGTTTGATACTCTCACCACAGGAGAACTCTGTGTCACCCTCTCTGGGAGTGTTTAGGTACCAGATGTAGGTAAGAGTTCTCCATTGCCATCTGGTGTTAGCATAAAAGTCATGATGCCAATGATAGAACCCACCTGGTTTTGTCTTCTGAATTTGATATCCTGTGTCTATATCCATAGGACAAGTTATTCCAAACTCTTCTACTAGATAATTACCATACTCTTGTAGTCTTGTGGTCAATGACTGAAAGAACACATCATCTTCTGTTTTCCAGTCCTCTAGTTCACTGATCTGTAAGTCCAGTGACTGTTTCATATCAGGATTATACCCACCCCCAGTCACACCATCAAATTTCCTATCATCCTTGTTGAATTTCTTGATGACCTTCTTACAGAAGTCTTTCTCTAATTCATCATCAAACCAGACAATATAGGGATCATAATCACTTATTTCCATTTCGTTTCTGCTCCACAACATCTTTAATAGAATTGAAGTCTGATGATGTACCTAACTGGTCACCAACAAAGAACTCCTCAAAGCCTGACTTAGCAATGATCTTGTCACAGATTTCAATCTGTCTCTTCTCCTTACCAATCCTTCTGATAAAGGCATACCAACACACTTGTGTGAAATAGGAGAAGGGGTTCTTGGACTTGGCTGGGTCAAAGTTATGAGCATAGATGATACAGTTCTCAATAGCATCACAGACCATGTCCTGTCTGTACATATAGTTTGAGAAGTTAGGTCTCATAGACAGGTGTTCTGCAATGTCTAAGAATGCCTTGGCAATATAGTTTGGAATACGAGGCCACTCCTTCTTGGGTAGTCCTGCTTCCTTGGCTTCATCAACCTTAGCTCTGTACTCTACAAAAGCAGCATACAGTTCCTTGTTGTCTATGAAGTTGTTCTTCCTTCTTTTACCAGCCATAAGTTTATGTCTTCTGGATACATTATAACAAAGATTTATACTATTGTCAAACTAGTGATGCTTGACAAGATAGTGAATTACTGTTAGACTTGCAGTGTCAACAAAGAGAGGTAGTTATACCTTAGCTGCTGCTAAGACAACGGATCATCATATACATCATTAGACATATCATACATCTTCTCTAGCAGTTCCCTTGTGTCATCTACCTTACCAACATACCCAACATTATCAGTGGAGTTTATCTTTCTCTTGATAGGAGAAGACATCTTGGCTGCAATCAAGGCTTTATAGTAGAACTCTGATCCAAACTTATCCAGTTCAGAAATAGAGATGACATGATACTTTTGAATGATAGTAGTAGGATCAGAAGAATATAACTGCCATTTCTTAGGTACTAAACCTGATACAGCAATACCTTTCTGGTGATCTATTTGCATAGTTTCACTGATCACGATAGGATCATTGACCAAAAAAAACTCAGACCCATTTTCTTCCACGAGAGTTGCCTCCGCAAGGATCTCCTCACCTGTAATCAACTTGATAGTGGCATGGAATGGATCATTCATAAATTTATGTTGCTTCTACAAGGGTATTTAGGGTCCCCATCAGAGGGACCTCATGGATTTGATATGTGAAATCCTCACCCACATAGAACTTGATACGTTCTGCTAGATGATTGAGTGTGAAGTTAGACCTTCCATTGTTCTTCCTGAAGTCATCAGCAATGTCATACAACATACACTCATCCTTACCCTTACCCTTCCTCAGTCCTCTACCAATGGACTGGAGAACTCTTATTCGTGATTTAGAAGGAGAAGCAAATACAACATGATGAAGGTTTTTGATATTAACTCCAGTGGACATAGTGCCATAAGAGCCAAAAATAATATTATTGTGGCTTGTCTCAGCAATCTCCCGTACCCTCTCTCTTTGATGTACATCCGTACCACCGTGGATAATATGTGTCGGTCTGTTGGTAAGTTCTTGCATCCTCTCGTGCAAGGGTATCCCATGTCCCTCAACCCGTGTGAACAGGACAAGCACGTTACCTTTGAGGTCCCCAGCCAGTTTACAGATGTAGTGGTTTCTTTCAGGGCACTCACCCAAGTGTTCAATCTCATCATTGTAGGTTTCAAATGTACGATGTTGGTGTTTGAGAATGACTATCTCAACATTGAGTTTAGCAAGGAACCCCTTCTCCATCAGGTCTGCTGATGTGGTGGTCCTGAATACAGGTCCAAAGTGTCCTTCTAATATTAGTTGGTTGACCCCCTTCCCGTCAAGTGTTCCTGTAAATCCATACCTCCACTTGGCATCAGGCATCTTCTTCATGATCCCCTGTAAGACCTTGGCTTTGAAGTTGTGACACTCATCCCCTATCACCCCATCAAACTGTCTGTACCACTTCTTCTCTAGTCCATAGATACTCTGGAAGGTAGAGATAGTAACAGGTGCCACAGTGTCCAGAGAGTGTCCCTGATAGATCTTATGGCAGTTCTCCTCTACATCCCATCCATACTCCTTGAAGTCCTTGTACATCTGTTCTACAAGGGACTTGGTGGGTACCACAATCAAAGTTCTCTTACCAATACTCTTTAGGTATCTGGCAATGGTGTAGATCATCAGTGACTTACCACTACCAGTAGGTGACACAATGGTCTTCCTGTACTCCTTGAGTGCATGGAACACAGTATCAACCTGATACTCTCTAGGTTTCACATTGGATATCTTATCCATGAATAGTTCCACACCTTCCTGGAACACTCTCTCATCATTGTCATAGGGGACACCATAGTATTTGTTGTCCTCAAACTCCCATGTGTAGTTGTGTTTGTCACACCACTTACATAACCTGTAAGTCAAACCCACAGGCATAGTAGAGGCAGCAACACTCACCATCCTAATTTTGCCATCCCAGTACTTCTTCCTGTATGCAGGAGAAAAGGAGGCACCCTCTACATCAAAAGAGAAGTCCTCCTGTAACTCATAGAGTATGTGTGGGTCACACTTTAACTGTAAATCAATCTCATTCTTCTTAGAAATAATAATGTCAGTCACTAAAACCCAGTCTCATACTGGTATTTAGAACCCTTTCCCAGCATCATCTTCTATGACATCTACCCCCTCTACATTGTCTCTCCACTGATACCAGTGGTATCTCATGAGTTCATAGTCCTCAAAGACAACACTCTTACCATTCTTTAGGTTGAGTCTGTAAGAGTGTCTGTCATATGGTTTCTCACAAGTGAGTTTGAATTCTTTTAGATCATTGTTGTTGATCATGTTAGCCTCCTTGACTAAATCGACGCCATTCAATAGCGTTCTTGATTACATAATTTCTGTTGTTGATTTGCCTCAGGATTTCTGACAAGTTATGTAGAACAGTTTCATAGTACTCTATCTTGGCTTCTACCTTAAGGATCTTCTCGTCCACTGATAACCAGTTGGGTACTTCACCCCTTGAAACCTTATACAGGAAGGGTTCAGAGTCCTCTGGGACATGCTTACCAGTGTAGAACAACCACCTGTGATGTTTCACAACCTTGAGTTCCTGTTGACCTTTGATCATCAGGAGCTTGTAGTCATTATAGATTGCAATATATTTGGCATGAAGTCTTGGTATCTTCAATGCTTCTTCGTCGAGAAGGATGTCATCAATGACAGTGTCCTTCTCCCACATTCTTTGGATGTCTTCAAGGTGCATACTGTAGTTTCTTTGACTCTATTATAACATATCTTCGTCTACAATGTCATATGGTGCACTCATTGGTACTGTTTCCATTTGTGTAATATATGTGAAGAATCTATCAAGGATGTCTACAATAGCAATTGTGTCAGTCACTGACTGTACTGAGTCTAGTAGTTCCTCTGCAATAGGTTTGAGTTTGATACTCTGTCTATATGTAATGACATCATTGTTCTCTTTGTAGAGAAGACCACCACCATCAGTTACTGCTTTCTGGGATACAACAACTCTTCTTCTGTGATCTTTCAGTGACTTGACATCAACAATATCATTCTTAGTTGATGCAAGGTAGCTATCATTGGTCTCAATGATAGAACCAGCAACTCTGAGACCTTTTCTGGGTTCAAGTAAGGTATTAACAAAGGTGCTGGTTGATTTGAGTAGGAGGTTTGGAGTGCTTGTTGTTCCAATAACACCATCACCTTCAAACACAAGTGGACCAGACATGGTATCACCTGCCTTATCTACCTTCAGTTCTAGATCATCCTTATTGGCTGTGATACTATCAGCATGGACTTCAATACTGTCTCTGATAAACTGAATACTATCATTATTAATATTAATACTGTCAGTATTAAAAGAGATACTATCAATCAGTGTCTCAATACTATCTCTGTGTTCTAGTTCAATCTCATCTAGGTGTTGGGATACAGTATCAAACCCAGATCTAAGTGAATCAATAGAGTCAGCATGTTCTACAAAGACACTATCATGGTGATCAATCCTACCTACAAGTTGACCAATATCTAGTTCTAACTTACCCACACTATCAATCATCAACCCATTCTCATGAGTGGCATCAACCTCTTGGATGCTTACAATACCAGCAGCAAAGTAATCTAGGTCTTTGTATATACTACCAACTGTGTAGTTGTCAACATTACCTAACTTCATGCGATAGGTATCACTCTCAAAACCTATCTCACCAATCTCAAGTGTTGCTACTGAGTCTGCGTTGATCCACTCTTGCTTGGATCCACTACGCATCAATATTTTAGTTACTTTTGTATTTGACATCTCAATAGTGTTTAATTGTATTTATTAGTTCTGTAAACCATCTAGGGATTGGTTTATGTAACTACCTCTATAGGTGGCAGGCATTGTAATATCAGTGGCTGCTGCAGCATCCCAGACCTTATAGTTGAAGTAATTATATCTGAAGGATGCTTCTGCTGTAAAGTAATTGATCTCTTGAACTGATGCATCAAAGTTTAGTGTGGTCAGTGAAATAGGGAAGCAATCTTTGAACTGAAACTCTGCTACTGGTTGGTAGTTGGAAGACAATACCATCAATGATGTGTCACACTTCCATTGGTTCTCCCACACAGGTATGTTCTTTCTGTCTCTAGGTTCAAACGGAATCCTATCATCCTTATCATCTAGAGTGTTATAAGTGAACTCTGCTGAGGCATAAGGTGTAGTGATCCTACGGATCCAGTCATGGATTTGGTAGTAGTTCTTTAAGTTCTCATCAATCAAGAACCTAATAAAGAGAGGTTCATAGTACAACTCATCACCTGGTTGGTAACTTACATTCAATCTGGTAGTCTGATTTGCCACACCCATAGAAATGGCAGGGATGGATGCAGACTGACAGAAGAAAGCAACACCAGGAACCTTTGTCACATGAAACTGGAACCCAACTGGTGACAGAAAGTTTCTGTTCTCAATCAGTTGTGGTTGTTGTTCATGAGGTAAACTATTATTGACTGATGGCTGAGACATATTGATACCTTGGTATGAGTATTTATCTAAATACAAGAAAAAACTCTTATGGATAACACTGAAGCTTTTGATAATCTAGTTAACTATCTAATTGAAAAAGAATATTGTAATGATGTAGATGGAGCCTATGGTATCATTGAAAATTCTAGTGATGCAATGATCATGCATCTAGCAGAACTTGCTCCTCTAGCTGCTATCCCTGCTATCGCCGGTAAGGCAGCATCAGTAGGTAAGGTGGCTTCCATGGCAGGTAAGGCTGCTTCCGTGGCAGGTAAGGCAGGTAAGGTTGCTGGTGCTGCTCAAACTGCCAGTGATGTAGGTAAGAAAGCTATGAAGGCAGTGTCACCACATAGTGGAGGAGAAAGTGCTCCTGTTTCTACTGCTGAGTCACTTGAACTTGTCTGTGACTACCTACTAGATGAAGGGTTTGCTGATACTGCTGGTGAAGCAGAGAACATCTATGATCACATGAGTGACCTCTGGAAGAATAAGATTATTGAAAATCGTCAGATGGCTTACAGTGCTGGTGAATCTGAAGGTAAGAAAAGCATGAAGTCCTCACCTGCTAAGGTTACTGGTGGCAAGACCTACACCATGAAAGGTAAAGATGGTAAGCCACTGTTCAAAGAAGGGATGGCAATGGACGACGCTATCGTTTCATACCTCATGCATCACGGTTATGCGAACAACCCTGTATCTGCTGAGATTGTATTGAAGCATATGTCAGAGACTTGGTTGAATGATGTCGCTAATGAGATTAACGAGTCACTTGACAACTGAAACAGGTTGATATATAATAATTAAGTCGTTATTTGTACATGACTATTACTGTTGATCAAGTAAAAGAAGAAGTAATGCTTCTGGATGTAGATAACATCCAGAAGTTTCCTGTTAAGGATGGTAAGAGAGAGGATTTTCGTAATCTTTGGTTGCGTTTTGGTCCCCAGGCTGCCCGTGACATTATGATTCCTACAATTTGGAATGGTGAATGTCCATTACCAAGTGAATATTTTGGATCCTGATGTAAAATTGATGTACAAACCCCCCAACAGGGATGAGTACATAAATATTGTTGAAGCTTTTGATGAACTCTATCAAAAATTAGAGGATATTGAGGCAAAACTCAACACTATGGAGAATAACCATGAATCGTAATCAGCCAATGCGCCAATATGCCAACCAGAGTCAATCTGGAACCATTTCTGGAGGCTTTCGTAAGGACCCAATTGACAATGTCACAGATCGTGTGATGATGATTGCTCAACGAGTCGTTGCTTCAGAGGCACAGATCAAGAATCAGGCTCAGGAAATCACTAGCCTTAAAGAAACCATTGCTAAGTTAGAAAATAAGATTGAAAACATTGCGCTGAAAGCTTCTGGATCTGAATTCAAGAAGCCCACACCTACACGAACCAAGAAAACCACTACTGAAACTGCCTGATGTCTGTATTTTACAATTCCAGTGGTAAGCTTGAAATCAAGCCCCACAAAAAGAAGACCTTTCAAGGTGATTCACCTAGAACCAAAAAGTGTCAGAGAGGTTCCCGTCCAGCCCGTAAGTTAAGTCGGGGTCAAGGAAATTAATAAATAGGGGTGTACTGCACCCCATTTTTTATGACTTACAAAGAACAATACCCTGAGTTTTTAGAAGAAACAATGTTCGCAGAACACGGAACTCGTGTGTTGATTACAGATAGGGCAGCTGATGGTTACCTTAACAAACACAAGGAAGAAGCAGAAAAATTAAAACTTAAAGAGATTAGAAAGAGATCACCACAGTGGTTTAATGACAATTAAACTTTCTAAGACGGATACATCATTTATTGATGTATCTTTGTCTTTTACACCAAACCCTATTAGTGGTGACCTAACTGTCCTCAGAGACGACAGGGCCATCATTAGTGCTGTTAAGAACCTGATACTAATCAAACCAAATGAAGTCCCCTTCCAGAGGAATATAGGTTCTACCATATCTGATCTTCTATTTGAGTTCTGTGATGTAGTTACGGCAGAACAGATAAGGAATGAAATTATAAGAACAATTAATTACAACGAACCAAGAGTTAAGATAGTTAAAGTAAGGGTCACACCATATCCAGACCAAAATAATTTTGTTGTTTATATTGAATTTAAAATAGTCGGATATGAGAGAGTATTTACTATAGACGAAATCCTTACACCAACCAGATAATCCCCTATAAATAATAAGAAAGGGTAAAATAGATGGCGGGACCAATTTCCCTAACGAGTGTAGATTTTGATGAAATAAAACAAGGTTTGGTGGATTATCTAAAGTCCACCAAACAATTTACAGACTATGATTTCGCCGGGTCTAACCTTTCCGTCATTCTAAACACCCTTGCGTATCAATCCCAACTTAATTCCTATACTGCTAACTTAGTTGCTAATGAAAGTTTCCTTCATACATCAACAATTCGTAAGAATGTTGTCGCAAATGCTAGATCGATTGGATATACTCCTCACTCAGCTCGTAGTGCTATTTCGACCACAGACTTCGTCTACCAACTTGACACTGAAGACTATCCCAGTGGATTACCACAGTCGATACTAATCAGACCAGGCATTCTATTTTCTACCAATGGTGGAAATGGTAATTTTACATTCAACATCATTGAACCACAGATTGCGTCCGTATCTAATAACGGATATTGTGAGTTCAATGATGTTGTTGTGTATGAAGGAACAAAGATAGATTCAAAGTTTACAGTTGATACCACTGATTATAATCAGAGGTTCATTTTGATGAATAATAATATTGATTCCACAACTATCAGGGTAGAAGTACAAGAGAATCCCACAGAGGAGTCAACATCATTCTACAGACAGGCTGATAATATTGTAGAACTTACAAAGGATGATAGAACTTATTGGTTAGAAGAGATTGATAGAGGATATTATGAATTGACCTTTGGTGATGGGCTATTTGGTAAAGAATTAGTCAATGGTGCCATTATCAACATTTCATATGTTGTTACAAATGGAGAAGAAGGGAATGGAATGCAATATGTGGAGAACTTCAACTATGTTGGTGCTGCAGTTGATAGTAATGGGACTGCAGTTCTTACAAGACCCACTGTAACCACCGTATCGAAGACAGAAGGTGGTTCTAGAGTAGAAGATGTAAGTTCTATCAAGTACAGGGCACCTAGACAGTGGGCAGCCCAGAATCGATGTGTGACATCAGAGGATTATGATGTCTTAGTTCGTAAAGTATTCCCTGCAGTAGAAGACATCTATGTTTATGGTGGAGAAACACTATCTGTCCCAGAATACGGAAGAGTATATGTCACTATCAAGCCAACAACTGGTGATACACTTTCAAATCTTACAAAATCTTATATAAAGAAATCACTGAATCCATATCGAGTCGCTTCCCTTGATATTGTACTGAAAGATCCTGATATCTTGTATATTGAAGTAGATAGTTTGGTATATTTCGATGAAAAGAAGACCCTGAAGGATATTGAGTCAATTACAGCAACAGTCAGAGAGTCATTAAACAGATATGTACTATCAACTGCTATTCCTAAGTTTGGTGGTGCACTAAGTTATTCAAAATTAGTTTGTGTCATCGATGATAGTGATAAATCGATCACGAGGAACAATACTGGATTAATTATGAGAAAGAATCTGAAGATTCTTCCTAATAACTTTGCAACTTATGAAGTTTGTACCGATCAACCGGTCAAAGCTGATAAAGACAGACCATCTGTATATTCTAGTGGTTTTAAACTTGAAGTTAACAATCAATTGGATGAAAGGGTCTTCTATTTTGAGAATGATCACGAAACTATTCGATTTAACAACGAAGAAGAAGAAAGATTGATTTCAGATGTCTATGCGTTCTATATTGATGAGTTGGGAGCTAAGGTAAAGGTGAACTTCTACGAAACAGATACCAATATTCTTAAAATTGTCAATGTTCCATTTGAGGACAAGAATATCACACCATTTGGACGACTTTACTTTGATAAAGGTGAAGTTGAGATTGGAATGGAGTACAAGAGAGGAATTAAGATCATTGAGACAGAAGAAAGTTCAAATGTAATTGAAGTTAAGATGATTCCAGAGAATAAGGACATTATTGCTAATGAATCACTATTCTTAAAGGTGGATGTATCCAAATCTGACATCAGATCCATAATTGATGTGCAACTACCTGGAAGCTGATGAATAATAATAAAATAGTCAACCCATCTGACTTATTACAGTCCACTTTGCCTGATTGGATTAGAAGTCCAGAGAATATACTGAATGAAGGTATTACTACAACCCTTGACGGCACACAACTCAGAAGAGAGACATATAAGAGTCAGAATCATAAGAATTTTGTCAACTTCATGGAGAAGGCGACAGAATCTAATGAGAGGTCTGGATATAGTCAGGACTTACTACAGAATCTACTGAAGTATCGTGATTTTGATACTTACAAGAATGAGATTGTAAAATACAACTTTTTGGAAGCAGATACTGACGAAGTCAACGAAGATGAGTTGACTTTAGTTGATACTTATGGTTTCCCTGATGAAAATGGTGTTGTACTTGTAAATGGTGAGGTTATTCTTTACAGAAGGAAAGAAGGTAAGAATTTAGTTGACTTACAGAGAGGATGTTCGGCCACAAAGGTACTTCCTACCTTTAGAGATAATGGTGAGTATATTCAGTCAGTACCAGACACCCATATCAAGGGTTCAAGGGTAGACAACCTGTCTGTGCTTCATCTGACTGGATTTTTGGATATAATCCATAAAACTTATGCAGTAAATATTGATTCTGATAGAGTTGTACCAGAAGTCAATAGATCATCACTATTGCAGAACATATCTGACTTCTTTAGGTCTAAGGGTTCTAAGTTGGGTATTAAGGCACTATTCAAGTTCCTATTCAACACCACAGATGTAGATGTCTTCTATCCTGGTGATAGAATGATTAAACCGTCAGAATCCACTTGGACAGAGAGTTTAATTATGAGAACAGTGCCTTTACCAAGGGTATTCTGTGATCCTGATGAAGTTTATACTACACCAGAACAAGCAATGGGTTCCAAGGTGTTGTTCAAGTCATATACATCAGAGGATGAATATGCTGAGACATATTGTGAATATGTGTCTGTTTATCAATATAAGTCCGAAACCCAGTATGAATTGGTTTTAAACAAACACGATTTCATCGGAGAAATCATTAATAACCCATCATCTGTACTTACGAGAAGTTTAAGTGGTTTACAGTCCAGTGATGGTCGTAGGGATTATGATACAATCACAGTTCAATCTACATTGGGCTTCCCTGACCAGGGAGTGGTCTTTATTGACCAGGAAGCAATATATTACAATAGAAAGACACCCAACCAGTTCTTGGGCTGTAGCAGGGGTCATATTGGTGTAGAGGCAGAACACACACAGGGTTCTATTGTATATGGACCTTACTATGTTGAGACAAGATTGATTGATAAGGATGGGGTGGAGAGAGTCAGTAGATCTTGGCCAAAAGGTATTGTAGAGGCTGTTGATGTAATAGATCCAGGTTTATTGAATGATAGGTTCGACAAAGTAGATCTTGGTATTAATGGAATCTTTGATCCCAGAGATCAGGTATTATGTACTATCAAAAAGGAATTAAATTACAATACTTTCAGTATCAACGATAATAAGTTGATGCTTGACGATAAGTCATTACTTAGGTTAAGTGGTTATCAACCTTTTGTGGAGTTTGTACCATCACAATTGAATGATACCATTCAAGTTACTTTCTTAGAAAATTACGAAGATAATCTTGTAATACAAGATTCTGTTGCACTTTTGGACGGGTATTTGACTTATAAGGGTAATAGAACACACGGCGTAGACAGTATTTACTTTGATGATGAATATGCCTTTGTATCCAGTAGTGGGTTGCCATCATACAGCTTTGGTGATTTTAATAAGAATAATGCTTGTATTGTTGGTAGACAACTTGAAGACGAAAACATTTTAGCAGTAATACCCAGAAGAAATACAATTAAAGATAACTTTGTAGAAGATGATAGGTATATCTTTGAATTCAAGGGAACAGATACTATTGGTGTCTTTATTGATGGTGTTAGGGCATATTCGAATGTTTCACCTGAACAAGTGACCCAAGGAACTGTTGGAACCTTTGATGTGGAAGAAATGGGTCACGGATACATCAATCCTACAGTATTGGTTGATGGTCAACTTGGTATTGCGTCAGCTGTAGTCAAGAATGGCCGTATCGATGATGTAAAACTTGAAAGTGTTAAAAACTATAGTTACAACCCGGTTGTTGAAGTTACTGGTGGTAAGGGTGCACTATTAGAACCTGTATTGGACAGGTATGGCAGAATTACAAAAATTAATGTAAGTATGGCTGGATATTATTATTATGATGTCCCAGAAGTACAAGCAGTAGATGCCACTGGTAAGGGCAAGGGTGCACTACTTAAAGCAAATGTATCCGATGGTGGGATTGTAAGTGTTGATATTATTTCATCTGGTATTGACTTTGATCAAAAAGCAACGGATATTATTGTTAGACCAGTAGGTGAAGGTGCAGTAGTCAAGGCAGTCACCCAATATTACGAAGTCAATAGGCCAGTCGAGATTGAGAACAAAAGGTGTGGGACATCAGATGATACCTGGAAATTTGACCAAGGCAACGGGTTCTTATATGAAAGACCAGGTTTTACTGGTCCTATTGATAATATGTCCAAGACGACCTTTGGATATACACAGGATCCTGTATTGTTGAGACCCAATGACGATGGACAGGGACATTCACCCCTAATCGGTTGGGCTTTCGATGGAAATCCAATATATGGCCCATATGGATATACCAACAAGAAAGATGCCACTAGAGGCATCGAAAGACAACAATCTGCATATAGATTAAGATCAAGTCGTAATAACATCATACCTGCCAGAAGTAAAGTCATTGGAACTGATCCACCGTTAGTTTCTGAATATCCAATGGGATATTTCGTTCAGGACTTTGTATATGATCCATTCAATACACCAGAAGATCCCACAGACGATATTGCATTATTAAATACAGAATCACCGATTTATATCAATACTGAGGACGAAAAGTATATTGAGATCGAATTCAGAAATAGTCCCCCAGAAGATGTACCCAGTAATCTACTAGACATCAATAATGGTAAAATTTGTAATACACCAGAATTTCCATCTAGTTTATATCCCGATGGGGTCTATTGTTACTTTATAACGATTGATGAAGACAAGAAACCTGAATTTCCTTATGTGATCGGTAAGACCTTCAATAATCGACCAATATCACAAAATATCAATGTTAGAACCAAAAGGACCCTGTCTGCACTTCCCAGACAGACAATTTACAGTTCTATGATGTATGACGATACATTATTGGAATTTGACTTCAGTAAGGTCGAAAGATTAAGGAATGTCTATGATAAGGTCAATCAACAGGAAATCAAGCTAGAAATTGGTCGGACAAGTGAAGGATACCTGAATGATGTGATTATTCAGGACAACAAGACACTGAATCGAATAGTTGGTGATTATGTCTATTTTGATAACGAAGGGACAAGTGGTGCAGGTGCATCAGCTACAGTTTCCAGAATTGAAGGTAAAGAGACAATTAATGGATCCGGTGTAATATCTAATGTGGAAGTTATCAGTCATCACTTTGTTATTGATATTTCTAATAATTATAATGAAGACACAGAACAAGTCATCACATACACTTTGAATAAGGACTATGTTGCTGATAGTTACGGCAGAGATTCACATTCTATTTTAAAGGTTCTTAATTACGATTATGAAGGTGGTTTGATCTTTGTGGAGGCTTTATCACCTGAACTACCCCAAGAAGGGTTTAAGATGTTCGATCAAAGAAGAGAACCGATTATCTTTGGTGAAGTCGAAGTATTACCTGTTCCTGCTGAATATAATATCTTATGGGTCACATCAGATAAAGAAATTGAACCCGGTGAGATTTTAGTATTGGATAATGGTATCAGTGAAGATTATATCAGGGATGAACTGATCAAGGTCGAAAGTATTATGGGGAATGGTTCAATCAAAGTTATAAGGGACTATGAGACCAATACAAACCATGACATTGATGACGGGACAATGTTGACTGTAAATAATAAGTTTGTATTTGAGGTCAACACAAAAGAACCCCATATGTTATTTGGTGGTGATAAGGTATTCTTCTACAATGATGATCAGTTTGATCCAGATCAACCTTATGAAGTAAATCTTACATTATCAAATAATTCATTCTATGTTTACACAGACGAACTTAAAAAGGCATCAACGAGTGTTAAGTATGCGACCAGTAGCAATAATGCAACAGGTTATGTTGCTGGTATACAACTTGATTCTGCCGGATATGGTTACAGTTCATTACCAACAGTTAAGGGAATTTACAATGCTTTCATAGACAGGGCGATTGTATATCCCAATATGACTGGTAAGAGAATCACATCATATACTATTGACGACGGTGGATTTAGATATACTGATGTGGAAGTTTGTATAGTTGACATTACTAACAATGGAACCGGTGCAAAGGCGACAGCTGTGATTGATGATGAAACTGGTGCAATACTTGAAGTTAATGTAGAAGAAGAAGGTGATAATTATGTGGAACCGATTGTATACATTCTAGAGAAGGGTGGTAAGTACATTCCCACGACTGATAACATCGGCAAGATTGAATCAATCAATGTTATCAATCCTGGTAGGGATTTGGGTGTAGAAGGAAACAAGAGACCAGAAGTGATTACACCCACCAGAGTCGTAGTCAAGTATATTGACGGTGACGACTTTGAGCCAGGACAAGATGTATATCAAGGAGCTAGTGACTTATTAACTGCTACTGGTGTTATCGAATATTACAATTCTGATAGTCAATTACTTGTCCTTAAGAATGTTACAGGAACCATTACGACTGATGAATTCTTATATAACATCTATGGCACGAAAGCTGAAGTATTGATCGAGGGCGATTCCCACTGTATGTTGAAGGTCAACGGAACTTCCACACCACAGGGTTACTTTGTTGACGACACATCTGTCATCAGTAGTGACTATGCAGTCATCCAGGACTCTTACCGTTATCAATGGTTCTCATATGTAATTGCTTCCAACATCCAAAAGGTAGAATATGATACCTTTGTTGAAAGTATCATACATCCTGCTGGGTTTGTAAAGTTTGGTGACCTTACACTCAGAAGTAGTGTACAGTCAACCTTTAGAATTCCACATAGTCGTGATGGCAAGAATAATGAAGATTTGGGGGCAAGACCATTGCCACCACTTGATCCGTGTAGGGATAATGACACCATTCTAATTGTGGGTGATATAAATGATATGCCTATTCTTGCTGGAACTGACAATGGATACGAATGGTTAAATATCTCATCTGGTGAATGTACGAATTTAGGTGATCCCTGTTCGCCAAGATGGTTACTTGAAGGTTCTGAGATTGCAGATCTAATTACTGCTTCTGGTCCTGATGGAGATGAGGACTTAATAGTCGATCATTGTAATCCAGAAGATAAATAACTAAAATTTCCTGGTTGGATCCTTGTCTGAGTATAATCTAGTCAAAATTGAAGAACTATCATCACTTGACAATTTGTCGATAGGTGATTTATTGATGGTTGGTGCCTTTGAGGACGCCGAATATGTTTCAAAGAATATTACTATTGGTAACTTTTTAAAAGTAATTACAACTAATGATGTTAGTGCCTATGGTATCAATAGCATCACTGAGTCATTAAGAGATTTAGACCTAGATTTTGATGGTGTTGTCAAACAATCACATGTCAATGCCTTGTTTTCAGATGCGATTGAGAAGACATATAATACAGCAACCATCACATCTGATTGGCAAGAGGATGAACCAGAGAAAGTATCATTTATTAGAAACAAACCATTTGTACCTCAAACTGTTGCTGACTTAGTAGACACTATTGCAGATGATGCACAAGAAGGACAAGTATTAATTAAGAGAGATGATGGATGGAATGCAGAGTTCTTTAGTCAGATTCCACCAGCACTAAACTTCTTGGGGTTTGTTGATGTAACTGATGATTCACCAAATTCCACCCCCAAAGCTGGTGACCTGTTTATTCAAAGTTCCCCCAACAAAGCAGAAAGGGTAGCTAATAACCAGTGGGTTGGTATAGTATCAGAACTCATTGATGATAATCAATTTATTGTTTATGGATTTGATGGAAGATGGAAAAGTGGGAGTAAGGCTGCAGCCATAATGCCTCAGTCTGACTGGGCGCAACTCAATCCAGTCAAACCTTCATTTATACAAAATAAACCATATATTCCAAAGGTCATTAATGACTTCCTAGATGTAAAAAGCAATACAGCTCAACCAACACAGATCCTAGAGTTCAATGGACAGGACTGGGTGCCTGGATTCAGAGCAACTGACCAGTTTGTTCTTAGTGAAATTACTAAGGCAATTGCTGATCTTAAGGAATATACTGATGATAGATTTGCCATAGTTCAATCAGAACTAGACAGTAGAACAGAATATCTAACTCAGAGAGATGAGACAGAGAAAGCTGCTAGGATAGAGGCTGACAATGCAATCTATGAAGATGTAAATATTAAGATTGGATTTGTCAATAACAGAATTGATACAGTTACTGCTGATGTAGTTGGTCTTGCCACAACAACAGATTCTGAAATTAACAATCTGAGAGAAGATACAAATACCAAGATCAATAATGA
>WLWF01001754.1_pt1 | contig 16861 bp, 32 predicted proteins | sample 6718331 | NCBI WGS metagenome assembly WLWF01 (sample SAMN12718692, study PRJNA515312) | sponge metagenome | isolation source: marine sponge | host: Mycale hentscheli | place: New Zealand: South Island, Marlborough, Capsize Point | collected 2003-05-01
TTTCTTCAGATGTAGAATAGTCAGTTGTAGCTGCTCCTAAGTTTGCATCACTATCATATAATGCAATTTTAAAAGTGTCACCACCTGATGAATCAAAATCGTGTTTACCTTGTAAAAGTTCTTGTTTAAAACTAGAACATATTGCTGATGATATTGCCATAATTTAATCTCCTCTTTTACGGTGATGGTGAAGGTACAGGTATCCTAACCGTTCCATCAGTGTAATCGTCTCGTTTACGTCTGCCGAGTTGTTCTAATCCGAACTTCTCAACTTCTTGTTTATACTTATTTTCATATTGTGTCAACATATCTGCAGGTCCTTTTAAAAAGCCATATGCTTCCACTAAACAGGCATATAATAAACCATTTCCAAAGTATTGACTTACATAAGTTGTAGTATTTGAACCCGATAAACCATTAGGAATAGCTTCATAATGAATTTTAAATGTATATGTCGAATCAGGAACTGGAGCTATAAACAATCTTCCAGATGTTGTATCTGTTACTCCTGTTGCTCCACCAAACATAGCATAATATTTTGGTTTTCCTGTTGCTGTTTCAGCAGGTATATACTCTTGTAAATAACTTTCATCTTTCTTTTCTAACCAAGAGTTTGTGCCTGTAGAAGCAGAAGTAGAATCATAAACTTGTACACCTTTAACAAATAAAGTTTTTGCTGGTACGTTAATAGTACTTTGACCTGTAACTAAATTACCTGTTGATTGTTTTTTGTATGCATCAAGAGGTACGTCTCTTAAAATTCTCATTTCCGCATTATCAATAAACTGATCTGTGATAGTAGACGTTAATACATTAGTATCTACTTCAGTGTAGTTTTGAATTGCTGTTGTTAATGTTGCGTATGTAAATCCTGCCATTATGGTGTTAATGTTACGGGTCCTGCCGTTGTAAACATTCCTCCTGCTTTTTCTGTTACAGTTGCATTAGATCCACAATTAAAACTGTAACTATTATTGTTTATTTTAGTTATACTAAATCCTGAAGTATTTTCAAACACTGTATATGCTAATCCACCGGGAGATCCATCTACATTTCTAAAAACAACTGTATCACTTGAAGACCTACCATGATTGGGCTCTGTAACTGTTACAACAGCAGATCCAGAAGTTAAACTAAAAGGATTTCCTGGTAATAAATTAGGTGTTGAAGGTTCAACTCTATCTGGTCTAGCTTGAACCAAGCCTTGAGGATCTCCTCCATGAGGTCTAGGGTCTAATTGAGGTTGTTTTGGTTCATATTCAGAAGTATGAACTCTAGAACCATTCCATTCTACAACCATTTCTGAATATGGAAAAGCTTGACCTGAACGGTCTGAAATAAATTGTGCGTATTTTCCTCTAGCAAAATTAGACATTTGGATAATAAGTTTTTGGGGTTATGTAAGAACTTGAAGAAGAACCATCTTCTTGCAATGCTCTATTCAATTCGTCTTCATATAATAATTTCATTTGTTGTGTCATTTCAGGTTTAAATTTTTGAGATAAATAAAAAGCTAGTCCTGAAACCATACAAGGAACAAATCTAAAAGGAACATCTGTTGCATTTGTATAACCACCTACGTCTTGTATTCTTTTTACATAGTAGTAATTAATAAAATTACCTGCTTCTGAACTTCCAGGAGTTAGATACAAAGTAATTGTTACCTTATCAATAAATCTTTGAACAAAATATTGAGAAGGAGTTCCTGTAGATGTTTTATTAGCTAATGCTTGATAAGTAGATCTATTAATTTTTGTTAAAGGCGAATCAACATTAGAAGCATTTCTATATGAAGCTTCTAGAATATCATCAACACCATATATAGCCGTAGCATCAGAAGTTCCATCAGACGCAGCTCTATACATTGTGTACACAGCTTGATTATTTACTAAAGTTAGAGAGTTGTTTGCTACTTCCCAATAGTGAAGTCCTCTATTGCCCCACTCTTGAAACATTATATTAAGCGAACGCCTAGCAGATCTCAATTGATTGCCTGATACGCCTTGCATGCCTAATCGTTCGTAAGACTCTTCTATTATCTCATCGATAGCAAAAGTTTTGTCGAACGTAGCAGTTCCTGAAGTAGTATTTGCCATTTAAACTCCTTAGCCAGTGTATCCGATAGTAACTGAAGTAGTGTTAGTTAAATCTAAATATATTCCAGTTCTACATCTGATACCATTTCCTGGAACATAAATGTCTAGTCCTTCAGTTCCGCAATTACCTTCGAATACTAAAGTTCCAGATCCACTTGTTCCATCATATAGTTTGATATTACTGTTCGCTACGCCTTCAACTTGAATATAAGTTATTCTAGCTGGTCCAATAAATGAACCTGTTGCGTCTGTTGCTCTACCAAATCTACCGTCAGAAGTTCTTGTGGAAAACTGTTGGTCTGATGATGCCATATTTTATCTCCTAATTAATTTTAAGTGTGGGTCTTAAGACCCACACTAATTACTTATTATGCTTCTTTAGCAAATACACCTTGTACGTCAACAACTGTCCAATGTGCTGTTGAGTTTAAAGATGCACATACTACATAGTCACCAACTTTTGATGTTGTTTTTGTATTAATAAGATCTTTGTCGTCTGTTAAAGATCCAGCATACAAAATACCATCAGAAGCATTTGGGCTAATAGTTAATGTATTAGTTCCATCTTGACCTGTATTTACAAAAGTAAATACTCTTCCGATAGAAATTGCAGGTAAAGTAAATACAACACCATCAGTTGATGATGTGAAAGTTTTACCAGAATCGCCATTTGCTACTGTGTAGTTAGCTTGTTTGTTTTCTAGATTGAATCCAGTTAAGCCTGCTTCGTTGAACTTACCTTGCAGAACTGGTCCTCTAAATAGTGTTTGTGCCATAATTATATCCTCCTAGTTTACGAATACTGTCTCTAGGCCGTCGACTATACGCGTCAGTATTCTAATTAATTGTATAGTGAGTATTTTATAACTTAGTTTTGTATGAAGTGCAAGAGAGCCTTACAAGAAAGTGCGATTTCAGCGATGTAGCGTTTTTTATGTTACGTAGCTACAGATACGTCGGGTTTAGCAGCGTCTATCTTATTAACCAAGTGAGCTTCTTTAGCTTCAGCTTGCTTAATGTGATTAATGACTTGTTTAATTTTGTCATCAATCCTTACCATATCAAGAGTATATCTTTTCTCTTGATTATAGTGCTGCGACCACTCAAGTTCCAGTCCTCTCTTCTTTGTGTAGAGTGCTTGAACGTGTGTCATTTATAACCTCCTCATAGGTTAACCATACTTTAGATTTACTTGTAAATCCGTCTTTTTCCCATACAATATCATTTTCTCCTAGTTTGTCAACTAGTGCATCCTCAAAGGCTTTATCATTATCTTCACATAACATATTGAAGATAGCATGGTAGCCATATGCTCTGATTTGTATTCGGAAATTTTTCATGGGTTCTTTCTTTCTACCATAAAAAAAGGGGACTCGAAAGCCCCCTTTTTAATTTGTTTTAGTACGAATTATGCACCTTCAGAAGCGAAAATACCTCTAAAGTCAGAAACTCCAAATGAGTATCTTTCTCTAGCTTTGTATCTAACGTTTCCTGTGTCAAAGTCACCTTCCATCTTAGTTGTGATAGGTGCTCTGTCAAAGTACTTCATTCCATTAGGCACATCTGTAACAATGTAAAACGCATCTGTATCAGTTAAGAAATTGTTAACCACATAACCTTGTGGAACCATTCCCATGTTTCTGATTGCATTTATATCGTTATCAGCTGTTCCAACTCTGTTGGCAGATTTCATCAATCTGTCAGCTGTAAATTGAAGCGCAGAAGGAATAATCATTTTCATTCCTTTAGCAGCAATTTTTAAACCTCTTTCGTCCGTCATTGCAGCGATGTCTATTAAAGACTGCTCTAATGAAGTTTCGTTAAGGTCAGCTTGAGTTGCTAACGTGTTTGCGACATTACCAGCAATTGTTGGGTGTGCAGTGTTAAATAAAGAAACACCATCACCTGAATCAAAGTTGTTTGTGCTCGGTAATCCTTGGATTAACGGGTTAACAGCTTTAACTTGCTTAGTTTGTGCCATTGAACGAGCCAACGCTTTTGTGTATCTAGACGCAAGTCTATCGTACAGGTTATCTTCAATCGCTTCTTCAGTGATTGAGAACGCTAAAGCAATCGTTTCGTGAGTGTATCTAGCTGTGTATGTTTCTTGAGCATTGTCAAAAACTACGCCAGAACCTTCAGGCTTAACTTGTGCTTGAGCGAAACCAGATAACATAACTTCTTCTTCAAAAGCTCTGTCCGAAGTCTCTTTTGTGTAGATCTCTTCGTGTTGGTTTTCGTATTGTTTATATTCCAGGCCGAATAGTGCATTCAATCCTGGCTCTAGTTCTTTAACTAGCTGTGATCTTGATATTGCCATAATTATATACCTACCGTTCCTTTTAAGAAGTGTTCGTTGATAATAACTACTGCGTTCACATCTGCTGCGCCCGCTTCGTTATTTTCTGGATCTTTTGAGATCCCGATCACTCTAAGTTGAGCTGTTGCAGTTTTAAGATCAGAATGATCTAATTCTACTTTAGATACGTAGTTTGGTGTAGCACCAGCTGCGTATACTATATCAGCGTTCATACCAACTTCTGCTGCTGTTAAAGCACCATCAGATTGGATTTCAAACCTTTCATAAGGGTCATCACTTACAAATCCAACAATGTCTGTTGCAGTGTTAGAAGCGTTAAGGTGATTAGCAAATGTAGGCTTACTTGTGTTAGCATCAGTAAAGAAAACACCGTTAAGTGATCCTAATAGAGTATCTGTTGCTGCCGCTACAGTGATTGTACCAGTTGCTGCCATTTCGACAGGATCGTTTTGGTAAATCGCTGTTGCGTTTGCTGCGATATCGTATTCGGATAACCCTTGGTTATCTCTGTTCTGACCAACTTTTCCGATTGCTCTCAGTCCGAAAGCAGCGTCTTTGTTTGCCATAGTTTTTCTCCATTAGTAAAACTATTATTCATAGTCTTACGGGTTAATATTAATTCGCTGGGTAGGAATAGCTAATAAATTAGCTTTTCTTTGAACCACCGAAGGTTACACGAGTCTGTCTATCAACATTGATAGGCATACTTGGATGCTCTTCCTTCATGAGATCGTTGTTTACTGCTTCGTCTTGCTCCATACCTTGCTTAGCATAGTATTCGGCACGTGATTTTGCAATCTCTTCAGGTACTCTAGCGAGCACTAGGCCACCAACTCCGATTACTCCCTTGTATTTGCCGTCTTCAACAATTGGATATTCTCCGTCTGGGTATTGATCAGCTCTGACTAATTCATATCCTGATCTCAATCTTCCAGCGACATTTTTAGTGTCTTGAAAGCCCATAGACTCGGCTCTTATCCATCTATGTCTAAAACCTGTTGGCGCAGGGGGTGCATCTAAAGATGACGGTGGAGACCAAACTTTTTTTCGAGAAGTTTTTTCTCTAGTCTGACTCGCACGGGAAGTTTTGTTTTCTTCTATTTTTTTCATATGCATTTACTCCTTCGTGATGTTTAATTGTTTCGCATATTCTTCAAGTGGCACATTCAATTTTTTAGCTATTGCTACTTGTGATGATGTGAGTCTCACAGTTTTGCGACCTGGTTTGCTACTTCTGTTGGCCGAAGCTACAACTTGAGTAGGTTTACTAGTCGTTTGTGATTGCACTTTATCAAATTTATGCGGGAATTCAAGTCTTATTCTCTTATCTATTTCAGAATAATACTCATCAGTTTGAGGGTCAAAACCTTCTTCTTCCACTAGTTTTTTATGTAAACCAAAGGCAGTATAGGTCATGGCCTCTTCACTACCAAACCAAGGGTTCTTTTGAGCCCAACTTTGTGCTCTTGGATCAGGGTTGATAGGTTCTTGAACTGTCTGTTCAGTAGGTGCTTTTGCTTTAGCAGTCTCCTTAACAGATTCCTGTTTATTATCTTGTTTAGATTTGATTTCAGCTAATCTAGCTTCTTCATAACCTAATTTAGATATTTCAGTTTGAGCTGAGATTTCAGCTTTTAGATCTCCATCTTCTCTAGCCTTAGCTAATTTAGATGAAGCAGCTTCTAAAGAAGACTTAATTCTATTTTCCATTTCAGATACATAACCTGTATCTAATTTAGAATATCTAGATTGAAGTTTATCTTGCTCAGTCTTAATTGTTTTTGCGTACTCTAAAGCAGCTTGTTCTCTTCTTTCTGCTTCACGCATTTTTTTAGTAAGCTTAGCAATTCTTCTTTTTACGCCGTCACTGTAATCGTCTAACTCTTTCTTTTTTTCTTCTTCAACTTTTTCTTTTGGTTCTTGTTCCTTGTTTTCTTCTGCTTGAACATTAGACTGCTCAGCAGGTTTCTCAACTGGGTCATTGGACTCAGTATTGTTTTCATTAGCTGTTTCATTGGATACCTCTTCTGTTTGTACTTCATTTTCTGGTTTCTCTGCCTCTGGTAATTGAACCTCGGCTCCAGGACCAGATGTATCAACGTCTACAGTTTTTTCTTCTACGTTTTGCATAGTTTGCTCCTATGTTAGTATTGATGGATGATGTCTTCAGGGTTTTGAACAGTAGCTAAAACTTCATCATCATTTAAAAGTCTAACTTCCCCGCCGTCGATCATTATTCTGCTTCCTGCATATCTTGCAAAAACAACCCAATCGCCTTTTTTACACCAAGGTCCTTCAGGAAATTTTTCTCCACTATAGCAGTGTGGTCCCATCGCTAAAACCAATCCACAGTTTGATCCAACTTGTTGTCGTTCTAAAGTTGCCTCACCTAAATATAGGCCACCTTTAGTTTTATCTTTCATCTTAAATGGTAAAACTAACATTCTCCAACCCGTAGGTTTGGGAAGTTTATGTTCTTCTGTTTTTGAAAGATCTTTTTCTTCTACTTTGTTTTCTTTATATTTTTCTTCCAAAGCGTTCTTATGCTTTGGGATCTCTTTTGTTGAGGTCGATAACGTTTCTTCCTTGCTCATCTTTTTGCTCCTTGTTGTTTAGCAGGTTAGAGATTTCCTGTGATATATATTGGTAGGCATGTGCCTGTCCTAGTATATATTTATATTTTTCCATATTGTCAATAGTCCCTGCCAACATAGATTCTCCAGTGGCTTGGTATCTCTCTTTCAATGCTTTTTGTAATTTAGTAATTAAGGTTATCTCATCCATTAATCAAATTTCTCCTTTAATGTTTTTAGTTTATCTTCAGCTTCTGCAATTTTTCCAATTAGTTTATCTATTTCATCTATGTGTTGTGGATGCTCTCCAATACCTACAGAATGATCAAGGTATATACCAATGGTTACAAGTGCTTCAGCTATTTGTGCTTCGTATCTTTTTTTAAGTGCTTCTAACATTTCCAACGTCTCCGTGCCTGACGGATACGTGAGTTTGGATCGTTTCGAGTTTTTGCAGATGACCTTTTTAATTGTCCTAGTGATCTAGCGCAGTATGATTTTCTGCGATTTGCAGCTTTCGATCCAGGCTTCACTTTTCCTGTCACAGCTGTTTTTAGTTTACTTCCAGGGTTTGCTCTTCTATAGGCAGCGACACCCTTCTTAGTCATGCCTGCTCCAGATTTTGTAGATCTGTAGTTCTTTTTAGTTCTAGGAATTGGATTACCTTTAGTTGCCATTAGGCTATTCCTCCTGCACTCATATTTTTTCTTGTAAATGTTTTAACGTTGGTAGGCTTAGGTCCTGTATTACCCGCTGCTCTTTTTCGTTTGACAGCAGATGCCTTTTGACCTTTTGTCATCCGTGTGGCTTTTGCAAGTGGTACGCATTTCGGATATTTTCTTTTGCTCCCCTTCGATCTTCCGCAAGGTTGATACTTTCCGTTCTTCTTTGGAGCTCCGATGTCTACCCATTTCTCGTTCACCCATTTTCTTAAGCCCATTATCTTCTCTTTTTAGTTTTCTTCTTTTTCTTTTTGCCACCAGGTGTAACTTTACCTGAACATACAGCTGATGCATACATATTGGCATAGGCCGATGGATACACCTTGAATTTACGCTTCGCTGCTGCTTTACCTCTTGGACAAAGTTTAGCCATTAGCTACCGCCTTTTTACATTCAATACAATTTTTAATAAATCTTAAATGTCTATTGCAATGAGATACTAATGTTTTTATTTCTTGTTTTTTAGTAAACAAACTTTTAACCCAAGTCCAAATACTTAGCATGCTCTCATTCCTTTTTTGTAGCCCATTCTTTTTGCAATTTTTGGAGCTTTCTTTTTTAACGCTCTTAAGCCTTTGCCTTTTTTACCGGCAGGTATTTTCTTTTTTGGTTTCATTTTTTTCCTCCTTTAAATATTTGTGTTCCTTTTATACCAAAAATACTTGCAACAACAAGTATCCATAAATTTGTAAACCATTTTGGAAGGTTACTAAAGTGTTCAAAGAACGTGTTAACCTTATCCATCGCAGTTGGATCGTCTGATATCACTGCCCAAGCTAAAACTATGATAGGGGCAGACAATATCCCAAGTACAAATTCGTCCTTGTAATCGTTTTGTCTAGCTTCTAGTAATTTTCCTTGGTAAGCTTCTTCACCACGAGCTTGTTTTTCTGCATGCAACAATTGTGCATCAGACATTGCTACTTTTGCCTTCTGACGGTTAGCGTAAATTTTACTTCCAGCAGAAACGGCTAGTTTAATTGCCGAGAACCACATAAATTAACACCAAGTAGCTTTTTTGCTTTTAGAAGCTAACATTCTTTTTGTGCCTCTAACTTCAACTGTTTGAGCTTCGTCAGCTTTTGGAGTTTGGATTACTTTTCCACCTTCTGGTGTTCCAATTTCCATTTGAGACTTAGCTTCTTTTTTAGTTTTTTTCATAATATCTCCGTTTTTAATTGTCTTAACCTTTTTTTAAGGGTTTTTCTATATTTTTTTATTCCTTTGACTCATTTCTTGTTTTGCAATCGATGTTGCTGCTCTTAATTCAGCTAAATCTTCTGTTTGTTCTAGCTTTTCTTCAAAGTTCATCTGATTCATCATTGCTTTCATCTTATCAAGACTAATTCTGTCTTCATCTTGTTCTCTTCTACGTTGGTTTTCTTGTGCTCTTATGTCTAACTCTCTAGATTTTAGTTTAGCAATAGGATCATTACCAAAATTACCATTAATTTTTTGTTCTTCTTTCATAAATTCATCTGTCATCTCTGCAATTAGTACAGCTTTTCTAGATTCAATCTTCATATTCAATGCCATAACCATTTGTTGCATTTGTGGGTTCTGCATTGCTTGAGGATTTTGTTGAATAGCTTGTAATTGTTGAATTTCTTTTTGGAATTCTAACTCAACTTGTTCTAAAGCCATCAAAGAAATATGTTCAAAGATATTTTTTTGTAATGAAGCACCAACAACAGGATTATTTTTTGCAATATTCGTTGCCATAAAATTTAAGTGAGCTGTAATGTGTGCTCTATGATCTTGACCTTTAAATGCTTGGTAAGGAATTCCAGATAAAGCGTCAATATGTTCTAACGCTGGATCTTTAGGCATCGGTTGAGGTGGTTTCTTTAAAACTAAGTCTACATTTTTCACACCCAATGCTTCATACATATTTCTATACGCTTGATATAGATTATGTATTTGAGGATTGGATTGCGCCAATTGCAGTTCCGTCTGAGCGAGGGAAATACGCTGTGTCTGTGAGAAAATATTTGGATCTGCAACTGGAACAATATCGATTTTATCATCAAAGTCAGATTGTTTAACCATTCTTTGACCACCCACAACATCGTATGGGTATTCTTGTGGCAAGTATAATTTAAATACTCTAGCCAATAATTTAAATTCATTTTTAAGAGAAGAGTAAAGTCTTTTGTGGATCGCTGACATTGTTCTCGATCCTCTTTCAAGAAGCGCAACTGTCGTGCCCACTGCCGCTTGCTGATTTCCCTCACCTACTTGCAAGTCTGCTATTGAAGCGAATCGTTGACCTGCTTGTACCACGACACCCATAAGCTGTAATAAAGTTTGAGAAGGCTCTTTAAAAGGAAGAGTCATAAAAGAATCTCTTATGTTTCCACCAGGTGCATCTACATCTCTAAATTCACCAGGTTGAATACTTTGAGCATCATCTCTAATTCTAATTCCTCTTTGTTTAAATCCTGCAGGTAAGTTAGATAAAGTTCCTGCATCTAATAAAGATCTTAAGGCAGCGGTTGCTGTTCTAGACAGTCCACCGATCATATGTATTAAACCAAAACCATAAAAGCCTAGGCCAGGTAAAAATTTAAAATGTACAAAGTATGAGATCTTAGTTCTTTTTTCATCTCCGACTTCGTAGTTTCTTCTTATTGACAATATCGAACGAGAGTTTTCTTCAACCGTTACAATATAAGGAAGTTTAATTCCAGTAGGTTCCCCTTCGGGACTTCGGTCTTCAAAACCCTCAAGGTCAAGATTAACATGACATTCAAGTAATGAAAAGACATCTTCGTTTTTACTTTTTCTTATTCCTTCTAATTCATTTTCTTTTTTATCTAAATCAGATTCATTATCGTAACCGGGTGTTAATTCTATATCTCTATAAAAACCTGTTACTTGTTGTTTTCTTAATTCGTTTTCAGATATTTTAACTCTATGAATAATCGATTCCGCATCTTCTAATGAGGTAGCTGAGTACGGAACGATTAAATCATCTGCAGGCACGAACTTAGAAACAGCTCGTCCTAATAATTCATCATAGTAAACTTTTTTAAATGATGAACCTGCTAAAGGTAAATAAAATAACATTTGATCAAAGTCAGCTTCGTATTCTTTCATTTGATCCATGAGCTGATAGTTCATAAATTCTTTAACACGTTCCGACTGTTGTTCTTTTTGTGGTGTTGTTGCACCGATAATCTGAGTTCTTACAGGTCCTTGGGCCGGGAGCAATTCTTTATAAGCCAAGGCTTGGAATTGAGTGACTGCTTCCGCTAGTACAGGGTGCGTGGCCCCCGAAGCTCCTTGAAAGGGTTCTGTTTTTTGTTCGTATTTAAATCCTAATAAATCTAAACCTTGAGTATAGGCTCTTTCCCAATCTCTCCTTGAAGATTTATAATCTGTGTAGTTTGCAAAAAGTTCTGAACCAAGAGGCGATAAGATTTCCTCTGGTAGTAATTCAGCCAAGTTATCATAATGATTTTGACTTTGTGCTTGGTTAAAGGCTCCTGGCTCAAAATTGATTTCTACTCCACCATCTTCTGTAGGAGTAATTTCAGTATCACCTTGTTCAGGTAATGTTTCTTGTAATTCAATATTTTCTTCTAAGGCTTTTTCTTGCCCCTCTATCTCAATAGATTTTTTAACTTCGTTTGGAAGTGCTTTGTCGATGTCTGCCATTAATTTTCTCCAATTTTATAGTCTTAACAGTATTATACTCAACATTCAAGCCTTGAGGTTGAGGTCCTTTCTTTGGTGGTATCGTTTTAGTTAATTTTTTCATCACCAATAATAAGTTCTCTTTTTTCTAGGGGTTACTTCATCTATATAGTCTTCTGGGTGCTGAATCAAGCCTCCTTGTCTAAATCGAAGGACAGCTTGAGTCATTGAGTCTACTAGATCATCGTGGTCGCCATAAGGAAAAGCAGCACATTCTTCAATAACTTCTTGGGCAAAATTTTTATCTCTAGGTGCCCAAATAGATCCTGACTCAAATAAAGGAGCGACTGCATTCACACGACTGTGTTTATCGTTTCCTTTTGATGGTGTGAAATTGACTACAGGTATTCCCATTTGTCTAAGTTCATAAGTCAAAGGAAGTCCAGATGCTTTAGCTTCAACTAATACTGTTTCAGGCTGCCAATAGTCATATTGTTCTTTAGCCACTCTTCGAAGATCAGGAAATTCTAAACGATCTTTTATGGCATCTAATAAAATTAATTGCTCAGGTGAATCTTCTGTTTCTCTAAAAACACCCCACGTTGTAATAGCAGAATAGTCAGCTGTTTCTTTTTTCATAAAAGCTGTATCGTAAGATTGAATAACATGTTGAAGTGATGGCATATAATCTTTGTCCCAATCTTTCCACCACTCACGTTTTATAATCGCACCTTCTTCTGATGTTGGGTTCTGCATATATTGAGCAGACCATTTTGAAATACCTGCTGAAGCTTTAACTGCTTCTAAATCTTCTAAAGACCAATACTCAGGCCAACAAGGTTTACCACTATCCATGATTGCTGGAAACTCAATCACTTCCCACTGATCAGCTTTAGCTTCTTTAGCTCCAGCATTTACAAGTTGTGCTGTTAGATCTTTGGTTGACCATCTTGTCATAACCAAAACAATTCTTCCCCCTGGTTGTAAACGTTGTCGTGGTCCTGAAGTATACCACTCATATGCTTTTTCAAATGCAGTAGGTGAATAAACATCTTGCTCTGAATGTGGATCATCAATGATGAGTAGATCAGCACCTCTCCCGGTCACCGCACCTTGGACCCCGACAGCAAAGTATTCACCACCTTGGTCAGTCTCCCAACGTCCAGCTGCCTTGGAGTCTTCTCTTAATCTTGTTTTAAATAAATCTTGATACTCGGTTGAGTCAATTAATGTTTTAGCTTTTCTTCCAAACCTTACAGCTAATTCTGCTGTGTGGGTTGCTTGAATTATTTTTAATTTAGGATCATTACCAATCATCCAAGCGGGTAAAAAATAAGATGCAAATTCAGACTTCGTATGCCTTGGAGGCATATTAACAATAAGTCTTTTTAGTTTTCCTGTTCGTAATCTATTAAATGCATCAGCAATCTTCTTGTGATGGTAACCTTCAATAAAATCTGGCCAAATGTGTTTTACAAAAGGTAGAAATTCTGTTCGAAGCTTAGTATCTTTTTTTCTTTTGATACTGTCCAAAATATCTAGTTTAAGTTGCTTTCGTACTTTAGGGTCTGCAATTTTGTTTATCTTATTTATATCCAGCATAATATTAATTATGTAACTAAAAAGTATTTATCAGCAATCTATATCTATATCAAACAATATAGTACATATATTAGGTACCATATTTTTGGATTTACCCCCTCCCCCCTCTTTAAAAAGTTCGACTTTTCAAATCCACTTGGTACCTCTATTAAGCGCGCGAAGCGCGCTAAGGGTGGGACCCGCCCACATGCTCTTATCTAGGTGCGACATAGTGTCGCACCTATCATTATTTAGTTGACTTACAATGTAGGAATTACACTATACTTATGATTTGTATAAAGAGATCCTCCACCATTTCCTTCGTCATCTCCCATAGCAGTAAACCAATGTCCATCACTTGTTTTAAATTGAATTGGTTTATTATCAATTCCTAGTTCTTCCACTTCTTCATCTGACATATATCTAACTTCGGTTATTGTTTTATTTAATAACAAAGTCTTTGCGATTTGTGTCCAATGCTTTTCATACTTATCCATTTATTCCTCAATCGTTGTTAGTTTTTTAATTGCCGAGTTTAGATTTTTATCTAAACATTTTTCTTGTCCCTCGTAGTCCTTAAGTATTTGGCATAACTCAAATACTTCTTCTTTTTTAAACTCAACCAAATAAGTTTTAGGTGCTTTAATTTTAGAAATTAATTCTAAACCTTTCTTAAATGGTAAAGTCATTACTCCTTCTGATGACTGATGGAAAAACTCAAATCCGTGTTTCTTGAGTTCTTCTTCTGATAACTTGTCGCCATCTCCTTGAGTATCAATCGCAAACATACATTGACTGTCCTCGGTTCGTGGCACTTCGTAATCAATATCTTCATCATAAGGATTGATTAAAATAGTTCCAATCGCAGAAGGGTATTCAACGTGCCAACATCCTCCCCCACTGTGATAAATTCCAAGTTCATATTCATGGCAAAGAGTTGGAAAACTAAAATTTAACTCGGCAATTAGTTTAACATTTTCCCTTCCATAATAATCTATGCTTTTTTCTTGTTGTGTACTCATTATTTTCCCTCCATTGTTGCTAATTGTTTTCCATCTTCTAGTATTTGTTCAAACATACTACGAAGACCGTTTTTTTTCATTGATGCTTCTTGATCAATCCAACATCTATAAGTCTCATCAACATAAGCATCTATTCTATCTTTTACTTCATAGACTTTCATATAATTATTGGGATAGTCTTTTTTTAATTTTTCCCAATCTTCCTTTGTCCATCCTTTTGGTATCATTTTTCCTCCATTGTTATTAATGACTCATCTTATTAAAATCACACAAAAATGGTATTGGACAGATTGTCGCAGTTTTATTTTTTTCTATGGGTGGGACCCGCCCACATGCTCTTATCTCCTTGGTGCGACATTTTGTCGCACCAAGAACCGAGGAACTTAATCGACTAAAACCATATAAGCTTTTGGATTCATTTTACTGAACTTGCTTATTGCTTTTTGCATTGGCTCATATAATTCATCAGCCTCTAACATTTTAATTGCATTATACAAAGTATATTCCTCTTGAGTGAGGTCGATACTTTCCCCACTAAAAGGATTTGTCGTTGTATATAAAGTTTCGTTTTTTATCATTTACCTTGCCTCCGTAAATGGAAACTTTAATTGTTTAATATTGTCTACGAATGTTTTCTTTTTTGCTTCTTCAGCAAATTGAATAATCGTAAACGACTCATTTTCTTTTGCCAAAATATTTAGAGCATTTTTTTTCATCCTCGCTGACTCTAATGTTTTAGCAGTTTCAACTACATCGTACCTGTCATCGAATGTGTTGAACTTCGTTCTTTTTATTAGTATGAACATTTTTCCTCCATTTGTTATTAATGATTAATCTTATTCTTTTAGAGCTGTAATTAGAAGTTGCCAAATTGTCGCACCTTTTTCTTTTTTCCTGGGTGGGACCCGCCCACATGCTCTTATCTGATAGGCGACCCATTTTGGTCGCCTATCAAAGCTCTATTTATCTATCTCGAGAAATAGAAAATTCAGGTCTAATTCTATTTATAAAACAAAGCATATGCCACACGGCGATGTCATAAGGCTTCATTGCTGTTTTACAAAAATCGAAAGATAAATCTTGTTCAGGATATTGCTTTTTTTCCATCAGTCTTGACTCTTTACGAAGAACAAAAGTTTCGTGATCCTCGTTTTTATCTTTTCTACCATTGAAACGAATTTCAGACTTATCTGTAGTTTCGTCAACAATGATACCATTGTTTTCTAATACTTCTTTTACATACTCATACTCATCTTTAATTGACTTCCATTCTTGGTCTGTGAAGTCGTTGTATTGGTGCCAATAGTTTGTGTATCCCATTATTTTTTTACCTTTCTTTTTAAAGTGTTAACGGCTTTTTCATATGCTAATTGAATAAACTGCTCATTGTGTGGTGTTTCTCCATCAAGCATTTCATTTAATATTTTTAATGTTTCAGTGTCCTTTAACTTTTCAAAGTTGATTGCTTTTTGAAAACCAAAGGGGTCAGTTTTTATTATTTTCATTTTTTCCTCCATTTGTTATTAATAATTAAACTTAAACCAACAAAGCTCTAAATAGAAGCTGACAAATTGTCGCAGTTATTTTTTTATTCCCGGGTGGGACCCGCCCACATGCTCTCCTCTAGCCTGCGACAATATGGACTATGGTCAAAGGACCTCGAACCCCTTATATTGAAAGAGTACAAGCCGAGCTAGTGTAAGCCGTGTTATAGCGTGTGCTGCCTAGCTTGAGCCGTGAGCCCCTTCTTCACTTAGAGGTCCGTGTGTAGCTACACTTGTAAGGGGTTCGCGGGTCAAGTTAATAGCCTGGCCATATTTTTTAGCCTACGTTGTTGTTGGAGGCGCAGCCTACAAGCTGCGCCTTTTTTATTAAAAAAAAAAAAATGGGTGGGACCCGCCCACAAGCGCTTCCCGGTCCTGCGACAATTTGGACGTTGTATGAACCTGGGACCCGGGTTATATTTAATTAATGATGGTAAGAGCTATACGCTATACGCGGGGAACGACACACTGTTCATCCAAAAACTTTTACCAGATACAGGTAACGGATCACTTATGATCTTGCGCAACAGCGCCGCCGAGACCCTGAAGCTGCACCATGATAAAAACCCAGCGCTTGGTGGACCTGGGTGCTTCAGGGTTATGGTCTAAAAAAAAAAAATGGGTGGGACCCGCCCACAAGCGCTCCCCGGTCCTGCGACAATTTGGCAGATGTTCAAGCCATTATTAATCAAGTAACAAGGACCTATGAAGCTAACAAAAAAAGAAAAAGATTTTTTAATAGATTGGTTAAGTGATGACTTAGATTTAGCTGTAATGAATAAAGACACTTCGTCAAATTCTCTACTTAATAATTTAAAAAATATATTAAAAAAATTAAAAAATGAAAATAAAAGAAGCTAAAGTAATAACTCATAGTTTATCAAAGCCCAATAAAATGCCAGGTTTTAGTTATGGCTTGCCGGCGTGGGAATGCAAAACAGGCAGCAAGCTCGCAAAAATTCCAGGCACAGTTTGTTCAAGTTGTTATGCCATGAAGGGTTCATACACTATGTATAAAGGCGTCAAGCCTGCACAGTATAAAAGATTAGATGCTATTAAACATCCATTATGGGTCAAAGCTATGGCGACACAAATTAATTCTAAAAAAGTTAAATATTTTAGATGGCACGACGCCGGGGACATTCAAAGCGTTAAGCACTTATTAAAAATTTTTAAAGTGTGTGAATTGTCGCCGGATGTTAAACACTGGATACCCACAAAAGAATCACAATTTTTAAAACACATACCCGTTGACCGTGTACCCAAAAATTTAATTATTAGAATATCAGGAACTAAAATTGATGGACCTGCGCCAAAGTTTTGGCCGTGGTCAAGTACTGTAGTAACTAAAGGCGCAAGCTGCC
>WLWF01001755.1_pt1 | contig 16854 bp, 17 predicted proteins | sample 6718331 | NCBI WGS metagenome assembly WLWF01 (sample SAMN12718692, study PRJNA515312) | sponge metagenome | isolation source: marine sponge | host: Mycale hentscheli | place: New Zealand: South Island, Marlborough, Capsize Point | collected 2003-05-01
ATAACCATGACCTCATCTTTGTTAAGCTCACACAACTTCTTGTCCCAGCCAATATTCCCGAACAATTCACCCACAATCTTTAGTGCAGTGTGACCGTTCCTTCCGCTGTTGCTATACCCCATTTGTCTTCTTCACCTTCTACTCGCCCGAAAGCAATTAAATACATGATCGCATCACCGAAATATATTTCGGCCTCACCATCAACCAGTGCATCATCATATTCTTCTATATAGTCAGTAATCGCATCCATAACACTGTCATGAACTTCTTCCCCATCATCAGGATCAGCCACTTGAATAAAGCAAGATATTTTTACCTCACTGTCATCCACCATATAAAGAGTAACCTCTAGACTTCCACGGTTCATGCACTTTCTTTCTGAATTATGTTTTGGATTGTTCCGTCAATAAACTGTTTGTTCCAGACATAATTCAGCATACACGCACCCTTATACTTAGTCCACGAGAAGTCCAAAGCGCCAATATGAACGCCCTGACGGCCAAGCAAAAGACGCTGCTTTTCCGTAATACGATCATCTAGCCATCTCTTTGTTTTCTTTGCACTACTTCCATCTTCATTTGTGCGCAAGAAATCATCAGCCGCTGCCATCGCTTGACGCAACGTACCGATACTAATCAGCCGAACACGGCCATTGTTTCGCTTCACCAATGCGGCAGAAACGTGGCCTAATTGTGCCACAAGCGCAAAGGCATTGAACCCTGTTGCAGACCAGCAAGACCCTGTTCCGAACAAGTCAATCCAGCGGAACGGAGACCTGTCCATAAGGTCAACCTCTGTCAGTTCAAAATGCTCAAGCGGGTCTGTGTTCTGCCCCTCAAACTCATGACCACAGATAGGGCATTCACGAACACCAAGTGGAACCTCTGAATCGCATTCAGGGCAAACCTTAATCGGCGCATCACCGCCTGGTTTTCCTGCGCCACCATCAAGATCAACAGCGTCATCAAGGGAGCCGTGTGTCAGTACAGACGTACCAAAGTCCATAACAATGCAGTCTGTCTTGACCACATCTGGAAACTCATCAATATCAACTGTGCGCAGTCCTCGCCCGATCATCTGAACCATTGTTGCTTTATATGAGCATGGCCGTGTCAGGATAACACAAGACACTGGCGGGGCATCAAAGCCCTCTGTAAGCACAGCTACATTCACAACAACTTGCATATCACCGTGCGCTAGATCATGCAGGATCTCTTCCCGCTTTTCCTTTGGCGTATCACCTGTGACTGTTGCGGCGACTACACCTGCCTCAACAAATTCTTCACACAAATTTTCTGCATGCTTAATCGTAGAGCAGAATACAATAGTCTTCCTGTCGCTTGCCTTATTCATCCACTCATCGACAACCTTCTGGTTGATCGCACGGCGGTTCATAATCTTCTCGACCTGATCCATATCAAAGTCGGCAATCGTCTTGCGCACGTTGCGCAACTCATCCTGCACACCAACGTCAATTACGAATGTCTTAGGCCTGACCAAGAAACCCTCATTGATCAGTGTCGAGATTTCGATCTGGTGACTGCAATTGCTAAAGATGCCTCGCAAGCCCTTCTTATCGCCACGGTTAGGAGTAGCGGTAAACCCAACTACTTGCACCCCTTCGTTGGCGATCTTTGCGGCCTTAATGATGCGTTGGTATGTGTCAGCTACAGTGTGGTGCGCTTCATCAACCACGATCATGTCAATCTTCGGCATTACTGCCAGATTTTTTTCGCGGGAGAGCGTCTGAACCATTGCAAATGTAGCATCGCCAGACCAGTCTTTTTGTGTTGCATTGCACATACTGCTAGTCATGGCAGGATTAACTTTATGAAACTTACTTGAGTTCTGCGCAACCAACTCATCGCGGTGCTGCAAGATTAATACGTTTTGATTTTTCTTAAAAAGCTTGCCCACAAGAGCGGAAAGCATAATTGTCTTTCCCGCACCTGTAGGAGCCACGACAAGAGTATTGCCGTGCTTATCTAAAGCGTCAGAGGCGGCATTGATAGCCGCCTCTTGGTACCCACGAAGGATCATGATGTGATCCGATACTTATTCGCAGAAATGCTTTTGTCGTAGTTTTTAGCGATCACAAGTCCGCCACGGCGCAACTCAGTCATCTCATGATAGACTGTACCCTTACGCTTCTTCAGCGTCTTTTGCAGTTCGCTGATAGTGTATGGCCGTCCACTAGAGAGAAGCTTACGCATGCTCTCACAGTAACGAGGGTAGTTAGGCTCGACAGTCTTTTCTTCATAGCCGAAGATTGCTTTAAAGATTGCTCTAAACATCATCGCCTCCTATTGCGCCCAAGATGGGGTTACGCCCTGTTGTGGGGCTGGTTGTTGTACAACTGGCTGTTGTGGGGCAAAGGTTGGTGCCTGTGCCACTGGTGTAGCGACAGGTGCGCCACCAGCGATAAAGCCGTTAGCGTCAGCGGTCAGAACAGCCTTAATCTTGTTCTTGTCCTGATAACCGTTAGTACCCTTCTCCACGCCGACTACAAAGCAGATGCTAAGGCCATTGAGATCGCCCACACCATTCAAGCTTCTAGCGGCTTGTGCTTGTGGAGACTCGTCCTTTGCAGACAGGTTAAAGGCACTGTCGATCATTGACTTGAGTGTCCGCAAGCCAATTTCTTTTGCCATTGGCACCCCACGCTCAGAAAGCTTGTCGCCATCAACAAAGATGTTATGCCACACCTTACGCTTGTCGAACTGACCGCCAACAATAGTTACCTCAATTGGCAACCACTTGGCATTAGTTGACTGTGACTTTTTAAAGAACTGCCCTGCGCCAAACTCAGGCAAATCAATGTCACCACCTGATAGTTTCACGATGCCACGAGCAACAGTTCCATCTGGCATTAGTTCAAGTGGAGTGTTCTCTTGGGCTGGTACGTTATTTAGGTTAAGCATTGTTTTCTTCTCCTTCTGCAATAACCACTTCTGTTGGATTGACAAACGCCATTGGTCTATCAACTTGTGCTACCCCACCAGACATCTTCTCCAGAAGCTTGCCCAAGTGCGGCTCTTCGATAAGATCCAGACGACCACTACGGTCTTTTGCTGGATAGTTCCATTTATTCAAAGTATGACAAACAAAAGCACGGAACTGATTGCCTTCGTCAGATGTGAGTGTTGTCATTGTCAGTACCTCATCAACAATCCCGGGCAACTCACGCCCTGTCTTACTGCCTTCGATTTGAAGAGAGTATTCGCTGCGTCCGTAATCGTCAGAACGCTCGTCAAGGATGCCAACAAAGATCACGTTCTTATCACGGATATGCTGTAAGTGCGTTAGCCATGCCATCATCTCACGACCTTGCATTCCATACACTGCGCGAGTGTCAAGCTTGCCAGAACGCTCAGAGCGTGACTCTGGCTGGTTCTGACAGTGGCTGAAGCACAAGCGACCAGCGACTGTAATACTGTCAATAAAGATACTGTCGTACTTGGCAAGCACCTGTGTAGGATCACCATAGATCTCGCACACATACTGATAGTGAGCCTTGCTATACGGTGCATCATCATTCAATGCCTCGTTAGGTCCACCAAGAAAACAGGCAAAGTCACGACAGTCCTGCCATGTCTTTGGCCGCAACACATCAACCTTCACACCTTCGATAGCAGCATCACCTGCTTCCAAGTCCATGAACAATGTTGTGTCGGTATTTAGAGTGCGGACAAGACTGGTCTTGCCCACCCCTGACTTACCCGCGATCACAATTTTGTGACCGCGCTTTTCGGCAAGCCGCTCTTCTGCTGAAATAATTTTAAGCATTATCAACCTCGATGTTTACAGATGTGCCTTGCAGAAGAACAGTGCGGCACTCTGACAGTGACGCCTTGATATCTGGTGGGGCTTGTTGGAATTTGGCTTCTGAAACAGAAACCTTTACTGAAGCGTAGTGCTTGGCAGTATCTCCGTCCATAGAGTCTAAAACTCTAACCAGCTTGTCGTAGTCCCAATCGACCTTCTTGCGATAATCAATTGTGATTTTGAAGCCATCAGTCTTGATGGTGGCCTGACCAAAATCCTTACCCTTCTCTGCAAGAATGGTACGAGCCTGATCTTCAAACTGTTGAACGAGAGAATTATTAATGACCTTCAATTCTTTTTGTAGATCACTAATCTTTTCCATAACGTCATTGCGCCGCTCGAAGACCGGCGTTAGATCGTTAGGGATAAATGGGGCTGGAGCGTTAAGCATGATGCCCTCCTTCTGTTTTGTTACTTCCACAATCAATAGATAGGAAATATCAAAACCTAAGTCAACTCCTTTTCTTAGATAATTTTATATCAATTCCATGAACTGCCAACATAAGCTTCTTTTTTAGTTTAAAATCAGCAGTTTCTACGCCCTTTGCATCTTCAACAATTTTCACTTCAGAACCATCTTCCTCAACTTGAGTGTATCTGAAGTCAGCAATGTACCTACAAATCTTTTGGTCATTTACAATGATATCATATTTGATTTGTCTCTCTAGGTCTCGTATGACCCCAGCACGTTCCATAGCGGTTAACTGCCCCCAGCGTTCAGCCTCCCACCGTGAGTCAAATGTGTAACCCATGAACTGTGTCTTTTTTGCGCCGTACTTATTCTGCTTGCGGTATCCTTTAAACATGGTAATATATGCCCACTGTTATTAACTGATGGGAGTATTATAATGACTGATACAGTGAGATACAAGTCTGTTGCCGTGGATATTAACACGCACAAGAAGCTTGTTAAGTTAAGTACGGATGAACATCGCAAGATTAGCCAGCAGATTTCAAAGCTGGTGTATGACGCATACAACGCTCGTTACTCTGGCGAGGTGAAATCTGGTATTGGTTCCGCAGCATGAAAGAGAAAGGGCCAATACAAAAGCTTATAGATACCGGGCAATGTCCGCGCTGTCGTACAGCAGTGGACTACGACAAGAAACCTGCTGTCTGTGAGGTGTGTAAGCTAGAGATAAGCAACGCAGCTAAAAGCCAAAGTAACTCATAGTATCGCGCCACGTTTCTTCTGTTACGCCTTCAGCAAAGCTGCTCACCGTTTTTCTTTTGCTTACACTGTTGCGCAATTTATGCACTGGAACAAACCATACACGCTCCAGATCAATAGCCACCATCGCAACAATGTCACAATCATCTTCAGTAAGAGGGGTTTTTTTACCCCCCTTGCTCGTCATGAATTGATACCCAACATCAACACGTTCACGACTACGGCGTTTTCCAACGCTAGACTTAACCTGTATGCGCCACATACGGCCTTCATACTCAGCTACAATGTCGCTTGTGCCTAAGTTGATTATGCTGCATGGAACGTGCATCTTGAGCAAACGGAGCGCACATATATGCTCCCCGATGTCTCCTGTGGCTACTGCTGTGAATTCTCGTTGTCGCATACTTCCCCTTGACAACAATCATAAATAACCTGGTCACACTCTAAACATTGTTCATGCCCATGCACAACAATTGTTCGTAATTTATTCCCACAACGGGGACAGTGCCTGTAATAATTTTCAGGTTTTTGATTTTTTCCCACAGTCAATTATCTCCTCGATGGTGCGGCCACACCCGATACATCTCACCCGCTCTTTATCTAGAACGCATATCCCGACACACGGGCTTTTACTCATCAGCCAGCGCTCTGAACCTTGCAGTAAGTCTTTTGGCACGGTTCGGCACTTGATCAAACCAGCGGCTGTCTTCCGCCTCTGCGGCCACTTCTATCCACGCTTTTGGATCTTCCATCGCCTCTGCTACTGCTGCCCACATACGCTTAAATTTGTTAAAGCGCGGATAGCCCAGATTGAATGTCATGTTGCACAACGCAAGAGCCGCGTCAGGATACTTCAGGTCAAGCTCATTGAAGTCCACTCCGACATTACTGCATAGACGGTGGCAGTCTTCGATAGTGACTGCAATGTCTAAGCTGAACACTTGACGAACCCTATCTTCCGACACCTCTGTGCCTACGGGCTGTCCATGTTCTGGGTCATGCTCTTTAATGAGGTGGCCGATTCCGAACGTAGGCAAATTTAAATGATCTAAATAAATCAAATACTTACAGCCCTCGTCTTCAGCGAGTTCTTCTCTTAACTGGTCTTTGTTCATGATTACGGTTGTCCTGTTCCAAGCAATGTTGCTGTGGCCGGATTAATTCCTAGCGCTTGCGCTACGGCTGGATTTTGTGCCGCTTGCTGACGTATGTTAGCTGCATTTGCAGGAGGCCCGCCAACGGGCTGTGCGTTAGGTGCAGTTGGTTGTGTCACATTAACTTGTCCAATGCCTGATGCGGACACGGGTGGGGCCATGCGGCTCTGTATCTGCGACAGTTGCTGATCAAGGCCAGAGTTTGCCATTACAGCGCTGATTTGTTTAGATGCTTCACTCGCACCTTCTTGCAAAGCTTGCCCAGGAGTTTGTGCTATCGTAGCGCCGATTAACTGTCCCAAAAGCTCTGACTTTGATTTGGGGCTAAGACCTTTTGACATTCGCTCATAGTCTCTAACAACCTTCTTATATATAGGTGCAGAGTCTAAAATCCTTGTAACTGTAACGGCTCTGATAATTGGTCCTATATTCGCTAAAGGACTTGCGGCGATATTAGCTGCAATAAGATCACCGCCTTGAGCGGTTCTTGCGTTTGCTGCCAAAATCTTTGCAAACTTCTCCATGTCAATTCCCATTTGTTTGCCAAAAACAGCCCGCAACTTTCCCTTTTCAGCGGCGGCTGTAAAGGCGCTAGACATACCCTGCAAAGCCTTACCGTCAACAAGAGCGCTAACACCAAAATCTTTAGTCAATTCGGATAAAACGAATTGTCTTACTTTTTCTTTGCCAGCATCATCAAGTGAATTCATAATTGACTTTACTTCACTAGACTTGGTGCCAACAGCAGCGATGTAGGAAGCCGCTCTGTCAGGATCTATAGATTCCTCTGCAAGTATTTTTTTGCGAATACTATTTTGACTGAAATCGTAAAATTCTTTTTGTGCCTTTGCGACATTTTCTAAAGCATTAACAAGAGGCTGACCTGCCCCCATAGACCTAGCGCCAAGTAATGCGCTTTCTACATCAACTTTTGATGTCCTTCCCGGAATTGTAGTCTGTCGTATCTGCTCAGAAAGCTGTTTTATTTTTGCGTAACGAGCCTTGCCAAAAAGAACATCGCCTGTTGCGCCAAGGTCATCTATCTGTTTAGAAAAATTAGATCCCTTAAAGGCAAACGCATCTTTATCACTAAAACCTGTCTTTTTAACGGCGTTTGTTAGCCACTCGGTAGCAAGGCGCTCTCTAAATTCGTTGGTGAGTTTGTCTTTTTGTCCCTTCGGGGCATTTGCTCTAATAACGTCTAATGTTTTTGTCACAGATTGGGGATTGCCGTTTTTGATAATTTTAGACATAAACGTGACATTAGGCATCAGGTCTTCGATTGGCGTCCCAGAAGTTCTGCTTCTTACGACATTATCTCTAAGTTCTTTTAAGCCAGTGGCTCTGGTCATATTGTCGATTTTGTTCATGCCATCTAAATAAAACTTACGGGCTGGCCCTAGCTCTTTGGCTGCGTTGCTTAAAATCTGCACACCCTCATCGCCAAGAGATCTTGCTGAAGACTGAGCAGCACTTGTAACGGCTTTTTCCGTCATCATGTTGTCAAGCAGCTTTATGGCACTATCAAGCTTTTCAGTTCCGTTCATGCCCTTAAAGGCAAAGTTTGTGTCCCAAAGCTTCTTGCGCAAAAGATATAATTGAGCAAAAGACGCTTTATTATTAAGAGATCCAAATCCCTGTACAAGTGCATTTGCAATTAAATCTTCAGCCTTAGTCTTATCGTCAATTCCAGTGCTGGCTTTAATGGATGGGGTGTACCGTGATTTAAGCCCTTCGGCCACTTTCTTTAGACCACTTGTATCAAATATCTCTGAATCACCAACGGTGTCCTTCATAACTTTATCAATGGCCGCATATTTTGATGTGGCTAATTGATCAAATTGGTTTAGTGACTTGGCAAGAGATTGAAACACAAACGCATCAATTCCTTCGTCTAGCTTAGAGGCAGCACCTAGCTCTTTTGCAAGTTCGTCAAATTGATTTAGAACACCACTTCTAGCTTCTTCTTCCGCTATCCTTAGGGCCTGATTTTTGCCCTGAATTCCAGCCTTTAACACATCTCCAGCTTCATCAGCGATAGACTGAGATATAGGCTGATCAGCGGACAAGCCAAGCTTCGACTTGTAAGTGTTAAATGTGTCATTAAGTGTTTTGAAATTTTCTCTAAGGCGCTTACTTGTGCCTCCAATTTTTTCACCAATTCTCTGCGCTCTAGAACCAATTGCTGTGCCGCCAGCGCTTTCAAGGGTTGGCGCTAAACCTCCAAATCCAACACGAGTTTCGCCAAATCCCATGCCTGTTGGCCCGGAAATTTCGGTCATTATCTCATCAACAGGGCGGCCTGTTTGCTCGGAAATTTCTTTTGCTTGAGTTAGTAATATTCTTTTAGAAGCCTTTTCGTCAGCCAAGCCCATACCAATAGTTTGAAGCTCCTCGCCCTCTAGCTTCTTGCCTCGTAAGCCACGAACAAATGGAGCGGCAATTTTTATAGCGCCACCAATTACTACCTCACCGGCTGCGCCAACACCAAAGTCTAACGCAAGATCTTTTGTAATCTCACTAGCGTTTTGCCTAGATACGCCAAGCAATCCTTCGATAGCCTCTTCAACGGCTCCAGCCGCAGCCGTGCCTGTGCCAGCGCCCAAAGCGCCGCCAAGAAAAGTCCCAAAACCCGGTCCCATTGTGGCGGTTCCTAGCGCCGCGCCTTTTACCGTTCCGTAAATGCCGCCAGCAATATCAGCGCCCATGCTCGTTAAGTCGGCAAGGTCATAAAAAGAAAGGCCTTCTTCATCAATAAGAGTGTTTTTCTGTAGATCAACACCAACCTTTTTGCCGCCCTCTGGAGTGAGGGCAAGCCTTCCGCGATTGTCGCGCAGAAAGTCCGTGCCTTTGGACATACCAAATAATTCTGTTAACTTAGCGTCTTCTTCTTCAGCCTTTTCGGCCATAGACAGTACAGCGCGAAGAGAACCGCTCTTTACACCGGTTTCTGTGTCGAACAATTGTTTTTGTTGAGCGGCTTCAGATCTAACTAATTCATCCCGTGAAGATCTTTCCGCCTGTTTAGCAAGTTTTTTAATTGCCTGCATCTCAACATAGTTTGGAGCATCTCCTTTTATTTCATAAGGAACAAATTGACCCGGTAGTATTTCTACATCAATCGTAGCCATTATTGCGTCCTAACTATCTTTCCGTCTTTAAAAACCAATCTACCTTCAGTCCCTTTTATTTGATCCAAGGTCCCATATTTTTTAATCAAGGCGTTCAAGTCTTTTGCGTCAACGTGATTTTGAGCGCTATATAGGTGATCAAGGCCCTGATCAAACTCAAGCCTTTTTTGCAAAAACGTATCTCGCAATAAATCTAAAGCGTTCATTGTTTCGTCAAGATTTGTAAACCAAGTTGGCTTCTTTAAAATTTCTTCTTCCCAGGTCCTGACGTCAACATTTGATATTCCGTTGCCGGTTTCTTGAGTTAAAAATCTTTTAAATCTACCCATAATTATTTTTACTGATTGTTCATATTCTTTTGCGCTTGTTGGTTTTCCAGTATTTAAGTCTGGGAATATAGCTTTTGCTACAGAGCTTAATTTGTCGTATGCAAATTTAGCCGTACCGCCCCCTTCTGCTATTTCTCTAGCAGCAGTCTCCATAGTATCCATAAGTTCAAGGGCATCATCAATACCGGCGCGACCATCTATATATTTTCTAACCATAGGATCGGCACCAACAACCACAGGCTGATTTGGCTTGGATTTGTCATACGCCATAACAATATCAAAAGCGTTCTTTGGCCCTTGTCCAGAGGCAAATTTAAGATTGTAGGTTTTATCATATTCTGCCCCAGCCGCGCCATCTTTAAGCATGTCAAATTCAGCTTTTAATCGCTCCGTTTTTCTGGTTTCAAAACCTTTTATTTGCGCCAATCTTTCTGCTGCTTGAGCATCCATTTGAGCTTTTTGAAGCTCTTGTACCCTGTCTAAAGCAGCTTTCTGAGTCGCTAATTCTGAGGCTTTATCACTTGCCATCTTGTCAAGGGCATACTTTCCTCCAGCAATCTGGCCAGCGCGAGCTTCTTTTCTTGCCTCTGCCAAAGATGGCATGGCCTTTTCACCAGCGCCGCCTACGGCGTCAAGCATTTTACCTACATCAAATCCCTTGCCAGCTTTATTTTGCATAAGAGCTAAACCAAATGCCATTAAGGCTTGGCTTTTGTCAACTTTTCCACTTACATCTATTCCTGTGGCCTCTGCAAATTGTTTTTTGTAGTAATCAATATCTTTTGTTCCCGTGTCTTCGCCTGTTTTTGCGTCTTCATACGACTTCATGGCCTCTGCAAGAGCAGTTTCATATGGATCTTGTGATCTATCCGTTACTCCTTTTACTGCCTCTTTAGAAGCCTCATCACTTTCTTGAGCTTCAGCTTCTGCCATAAGTGTCATAGGCGAGCGCTCATCAGCTTCACGAGCTTCTGCGCCTGCCATAGCTGTCAAGTCATCAGCAATCAAATCCTCGCCCATTTCGCCATCAAAGTCGGCGGGAGGAACATCGAAATCTAAAATGTCTTCAGTGGCTCTTGGTATAGTACCACCGAACTCTTCATCAAAATCTAAAGACCCACCAGTAACATCGAAATCCCTGCCGTAAAGATCTCTACCTGTTTTGATATTTTTTCCAGTGAACAGGCTTTGCAAAATTGATCTTTCCGCATCAGTAACCATTTTTCCAGCACCACGGAAATCTCTCGCAAATTGCCCGCCTATATCTTTAGCCGCTTCTCCAAGGTAAAATGGCGTTTGGGTTGGCTCTGAGCCGTCAATGTTCATGCCAGAAGATTCGTCAGGCATAAACATAGGCTTACTGTTTGCTGACCCAGCCCCCATAAGACCACCAAGAACATCGCTTATACGCGCTTGAGCCGCTTTACGAGCATCAATAGCTTCGCTTTGTTTTGGATACATACCCAAAAGCTTGCCCAAAATGCCACCGCTAGAAGCATCCTTACGAAATGCCGTTTCGTTTTTGTCACCCTGCAAGGATGGCGCTCGAATAGCCCCTAGACCAGCGCCTAATGGTAGTGTTTGATTCTGAGCCATTTATATACCCCTAATTACTGCCAGTGCCAGTTGGCTTAATGCCTTGCAGGGCTGTATAAGCACCAACGCCTGCCAAGAAAGGATTGGTGTCTGGTGTTGTCGCGGACTTAAATGTTGATGCTAATCCTGCGCTTGGAACACCTTTGAGCAAGGACTGACCCATTTCAAGTCGTGTAAACGGCTCTTGAGTCGCCTGCAACTGATTTTGACGCTCTGCTTCAAGTTGCTGTGACTGGAGATTGCGACCAATATCACCAAGCTGTGTAAGCATGCCGAGGTCTGCTCTACCTAGCTCTGACTGTACACGGCCAATGTCAGCGGTTGTGCCAGCAAGCTGACCATATGCCTGTCCTAAGCCGCCCATAAGTTGCGCTGCTTTTTGTGAAGAGTTTATTGCATCCTGAAACCCTTTTCGTTGAGCATCGCCAACTGCGGCAAGTCTACGGCCTTCTGTTTCGGCGGCTTGAATACCCTGTCGAGATCCCCCAAAAGCTCCCGCCTGAACTGAGTTCGCTGCCGCTTGATTTTGTGCCATCTGAGCCTGACGATTAATTTCATCAATCACGCTACCTTGATACGGATTCATATACTGCTGGACGGCTGCTGCTGGATCAGACAAAAGACCTAAACCACCAGCTAAAGCGGCTTGACCACCAAGTGTTTGACCAGAAGCACCAAGCGTGAATGGTGCGTAAGAGCCAACCATTCCGGGTGCCATGTTAAGAGCCTGCTGCTGTAATGGATCAAGACCAGCAACCTGCTGTTGTGGCACATCAAGCGCTGTATCAAGAAGACCGGCAGACGTTTGCGCACCAGTATCATCAAATTCACCAAAGGCTGTGCCAAGGATGCGCTGCTCAAGTCCCTCAAGATAAGGGGCAAGTCGTTGTACTTGTTCTACTGTTTGAGTAGCCATTAGGCCATCCTTTCAAACTTATCCATCATATTATACATGCGATTGATGCCTTGATTAACATCACCGCCACCTGCGCCTTCCACAGCATCGCGGGTCATTACAAACTCTCCAGCGGTGAGCAAAGCAGGAACGTCATCTTCTGTTCCTGATCCTTCGCTTGGATCAATGCCGCCGTCACGGCGTGGGTATTGAGCTAAACCACCTTGGTTGTAATTTATACCGCCTAGCTTGCCATATTGTAGACCGCCTGCATATGGACGCTTTTCAAATGCTGTCCTCGTATCTTCTTTGTCTCCGCTTGCTAAAAGCTCTGCAAGCAAACCAGCCGCTGCGCCCTCGCCTAATTGAGTGTTAAGAACTTTAAACAAAAGATTTTCATCAGCCATGCCAAGTCCCTGCAACAATTCAGCGGACATGGTTTTGGCAGCAATAGGTTCTGTAGGTTTGATCGTGCCTGTGCCTGCTGGAATATTTGCTTTTCCTGTTCTAGCAGAGCCACCCGTTACAAAATCAGGCCTGCCTCCAGTGTTAGGGACAAACTGTGACGTTGCTGCGGTTTGCTCACTACCGCCAGCACCTTGTCCAGCCTGACCAAACATCGTTTGACCAATACCACCTAACAACGCTGATTTAAGTGCGTCTTTTGGCTTCTGACCAGTTAGCAGGCCGATACCGCCAGAAAGCAAGGCGTTTTGTATAGCTGGATTTTGAGTAATACCGCCAAACAGCGCACCACCCGCAGGCCCTAAAAAGCTACTTGCTACAGCAGGCAAGGCTATTTTGGCTAGATCATCTAAAAAACCCATAGTTCAAATCCTTATTAAACACGAACAATTATACAGGAAATTCCTGCTATGTCACTATCTTCACTGTTCCCGCATCATTCCACAGTGAACCCACTTCCAAGCCAGTAGGGCTTGTTGGCAAATTCGTCAATGTAATATTGGTAGCTCTTAACTGTCCGGGATTTTTTTCCTGTTCCATAAATAACTGGATTGTCCTTACAAGATCGTTCATGTACCCCACATCGTATTCAGTCGTGGGGTCTGGAAGCCTTGGAGCAGGCACCTCACTACTAGCCATTACCGCCTACCATCCGGTCTAATGTCAACACGAGGGCTACCAAGACGCCATTTTGATCCAAGGGCATCAGACTCTACTCGCAACGCGAATGATCTTCCACGAACCCTTAAATCAAGACTCCCGGTAAATTCTTCTACTGGACTAGCAGAGGTTCTTACAGCATCTCCTGATTGCGTACTATCAAAGTTAGCCCCCGGAGAGTTTCTTGCCTTTAACGTAAAAGTGGCCTGTGGAGAGGCTAACGCTGTAGATCCTACAAAAGTAAGGTCAGGAAGAACTCGCCTTATATAAGAAAAGTGATCACCGTCAGCTATGTCCATGACAGCAGATTCGATAAAGGAGTCCATAGCCGATCCATCATCATCGTACCCAAACTCATGACTATACAAGTAGTTTGAACTTGTAGCAGAAGGGAAGTCCCTGACTCCTCTATCAATCCAAGCCGTTCTTGCTAGGTTTCCAAAATACCAAACTTTTTCCATATAATTATAGGTGACATACTTATCATTTTCTTGTGAATCAGTTGAAGCGTAGAACCATGTGACCTCTGAAAATTCAGAGTTAACGCCAGCACAAACTTTGTTTGCTTGAGACAAATTAAAGTCAGTAAAAACTTTATCCTTAACAGTGCATGGAAGCTGCGCTGTTTGTCCAGAATGCACATAAAAATTATCTATTCCCATCCAGAAAACATAATCTTCTGTAGCTATAGCCGCGTTTGGACCGGCTATAGTAATATTTGAGGCAAGCTGTTGCAGGCCAAAAGTGAATGGTGGCCCAATAAAACGCATTGATGTGATAGATGTGTCTGTAAACACTAATGTTTCACGCTTTGTTTCAAGAGCGGTAACAAAAGTTGAGCCTGCACCAAGCCTTAAATCACCAGCCGTGTTTGAAGACGTAGGAAACCAATCAACTGGGTTCTCTTGACTCGAAAACCTGATTAATAAATTGTCTTGAATGCCATTGCCATCTGAGTCACTTGAAGATGCCCCAAACCCATCACATCCAAATGCTATAACGTGTCTATCGCGGTCAGATACCAAAACCTGTTTACATATAGTAGGAACACTGGTTTTTACCCCAGACAGATCCTTTAAAGGAACTGCTCTGACATTTGTACCTTCGCTTTTATCCCAATAGAAAATTCCAGAGTCGCGTGGATTGATGAGTAAATCTTCGCCAAAATTATCGTGTGACCACAACCTGATCTGCCCAGTTACTGTGAGATCGGACGGTATGCCCCATCCGTAAGTTGCTTCTGTTACCGAAACCCCAGAGAGATGTCCAGCGGCGGTTGTTCCAAACTCGCCCCTAGACAATCCAGTTAATCGAATCGAGGTCTTGCCTGTATAGCCAATCACTTCATCTTCGATAACAACATATCCAGAATCTGGAAATCCTGAAGCTGTTGATACATTTAAAAATGTGCTTGCTGGGTTTATAGCACCTGTCAATGCGCTGCTGGCAGGGGTGTGTCCAGAAGGGCCTCCGTAAAATCCTGCACCCCATCCTGTTCCGCCGACTTGCGTGTCTAGCCCAGAATTTATCTGGTACTCCCCTACCGTCACAGTGCCGCCATTTCCCACATCAGAAGATAGAGCAGTTACGGGGTTTCCTGTTACAGGGTCTTTTGCGACTATAGTGTATTCATTGTCGTTTGCTACGCTAGTGATTTCATATTCTTGATTAAGAACATCTGCTGTTATATCACCGCCTAGACCAACTGCGTCAGAAAAAGTAACAAAGTCACCAGCCACCGCACCATGAGCGCTGTTAAAAACATTAATTGTAGGAAACCCAATCAAGAATCTGGCAAAAGTAACACTCCCTGCTGCGGTTGTTTCGCGTACAGGAGTAATGTCGTTATAGACTCCGCCTTGTTCAGCATAGTATTTATTAGTTGTGCCAAGGCCCATAAAGTTAGAGCCGTCCAACGCAGTCCAATTATGCAACGCACGACAAGTGCCTAGAAAAGTTGAGCTAGTGTACTTTTCCCACCCACCTATTTTTTCAGGAAAGCCAAGGCGAAAGCGCACCTTGTCACCGTCACGCCATCCTCCCTCATTAGAGTAAGAAGTAAGATCTCTAACAATTCCGGGTTTAAACTGTAGTTTTGTTAGCGGCATTTATCTATCACCCAGCAGCATCAAGGCTGTCTCGGAGGAGGGCGATTTCCTCTTTTAATTCTAAAATCGCATTATGCAAAATTGGAATTAACTGTGTTTCTTTCATTTTTAATTTTTCGTCTTGCTCAGTGTCAACAATTACGGGGTTTGCGCCTTCTGCTGCCAGAACGTCTTGGGCGCTGTAACCATAATGCTCGGATCCGTGCGCCTCGTTTTGCTCTCGGTCATTGGTGTATTGGAATTTAATCGGGGCAAACGAAGATAAAAACTCTAAGCCGTGTGGCACCTGTTCGATATTTGTCTTATCACGAACATCAGAAGTCACGGTCCACGCTACATTAATATAGGCGTTTGTTATGCTATTATTGCCCAGAACAATTCTGTCAGAGTAAGGACCGCCAGTAATCATGTCAAAGGGACTAGTGGTACTGCCAGCACCTCTTCCAATAACTATATTATCGCTTCCCCCGGGGCTAAGAGTGGCAACCCAACCCATTGCCGTATTGTAGTTTCCTGTGAGATCAAAGGAACCTGTATTACCGGAATTCGGGCCTATACAAACATTGTTGACCCCAGTAGTATTGCGTAAGCCAGCATCCTGGCCAATGCACACATTGCCGTCTCCTGTAGTCAACTCGTATAGAGCATTGGTTCCTATACCAACATTGTGATTTGAACTATCTGATGCAGATACTTGTGGCCCAGTTCGGTATCCTAAAAACACATTTTGACTAGAGTAACCACCTAAAAACTTGCCGGATTCAGTGCCTATAGTTATGTTTCTTTTGTATGAAGTTGAATCACTTATATAACCTGTCGCGTTGCCAGAACCGGATTGCGCTCCAGACTTATATCCGATAGCAATGTTTTCTCCAACAGCGCCCAGAGTCGATGCCAGAGCATCTTTTGTGTTTGCTTGCGATCCAATAACTACGCTGTAGCTGGACAAAGAATTTTCACTCGACTTGTAGCCTATTGCTACGTTTTCACTACCCAAAACATTGTCAAAAAGAGCGTTACTTCCAACCGCTACGTTTTTATTGCCTGATTGATTAAGCTTTAGGGACTCTAAACCAACACTTGTGTTTTCACTGCCGGTAATTATGCTTTCGCTAGAAGAATATCCCACGGCTGTATTGTAATCGCCACTGGTCAAAGCGCCAGCCGCTGATTTTCCAATTGCGGTATTCTTGCCATTCCCAGACATTGAGTTTGGTGATGCCGTACCACCAAGCGCAAGACTTCCAATGGCTATATTTTCTGTGCCGTTATTAAAAAACCCTTCAAGAGACAAAGTGGATCCGGGCGCTCCATTTAGATGGCCGCCAGTTAGAACCTCTATTCCATCGTTAATCAAGTTTCCTGTAACTGTTGCTCCGGTATTTGTGGCCTGAACTTTTACGGTTCCGGAAAATGTCAAAGCGTCTGTTATATTGGAAAATGCCTGCCCATCTACTTTAGCGCCAACCCCTGCACCATCAGCATACACAATAGCAACTTGATCGGCAGGCACGGTCAAC
>WLWF01001757.1_pt1 | contig 16847 bp, 27 predicted proteins | sample 6718331 | NCBI WGS metagenome assembly WLWF01 (sample SAMN12718692, study PRJNA515312) | sponge metagenome | isolation source: marine sponge | host: Mycale hentscheli | place: New Zealand: South Island, Marlborough, Capsize Point | collected 2003-05-01
TATACTTCTGGAATAAACAAACAAATAACAAATCTTCAAATTGCTATCGATGTGGAAGAAAAGGGCACTACTCATCTGACTGTTATGCTTCAAAACATATTAAAGGTTATTATCTTAATTAACTATTTAATAAAGACCACTTGTAATATGTTTACAGACTTGGGGTTTAGATTTACAATAAAGGAAAGAAGGACAAGAACAAATTTCGATTACTGATTTATTTTGAAGATCAGTAATTGTTTTTCTAATATAAATTTTACCACTTTTTCCTTTAATAGTCCAAGTAATTGTATTCCTAAACTTATTAGGAGTCTCAGTATTAGTTTCTAACTTAACTTCATTGTCATCACTATCATCACGATCATCACGATCATCGCTATCCCTTGGTCGTAGGTACAAGCGGACGTGGGCGGTTCCGCTGATGGAGACCACTGGGGCAGCGACGGGCTTCTGTTGCTACGCCTTGTGGTGCGGGCCATGCGCGAGCTTTCAGCTTCGTCGGCGCGCGCTGTACAATGATATGAGCCGCTACCTATGCTGTGCCGGATATTTGCCGTGTTCGGGACGCTGCGGCGAATCCAGATGCCCAAACTTCTGTCTGGGCGTGGAGGTCTGCCTGTGCTTCAGCAATTCGGTGGCGTCCACTCGCTGGCTTTTGCAGGATGAGCAGCACCTGTCGAACACAAAGTGCGACAACTGCCCCAGTTTCTGCACAATACACCTCTGCTGAAAGAACTATTTTCTGTAATATTACAAATACAGTTGCTAAAAAAGTTATTGATATTTTAAATGCAAAAGGTTTTATTCAAGCTCTTAATACTTATATAGAAAAAACAGGGGCAACTTTAAGCCCAAAAGGAGCAATAAGTGTTGATGTTAAAGCGCATGACGAAAAAGGAAAAGGTTTAATTCCTAATGTAAATATTCCTTTAGATAATTTAGGGCCTATATTATCTCATTATGTAGATACAAACTTTTTATATCATGCCGCAGAAAATGCTTTATATTCTATTGGTGATACGGGAACAAATGTTACTCCGTTAAAAGGAACTATGCAGATTGAAATGAGATTAAAACCTGGGGGTTCAAAGAACGGTAGAAGAGGTATGACAATATCAGGAGGTTTGAGAATTAAAAGCATCGAAAAAAGTAATACAAAAGCAAATAAATTTACTATTGCAAATGAGTTATTAGCCTCTAAAGGTATAACAAAAGAGTTTCAAAATATACTAGAATACTCTAAAGGTATAAAGGTAGAAGATGTGATAGGTGATGTTACTTCTAGACAATTAGGTAAAAGAAAAGATACATTCAAGCCATTTGTGCCGTATAGTGCTGAAGATTTTGAAGGATTAATGTATGCTTTATATGGTAAAGGTAAACAAGGTGATACAAACGCTAAATGGTTTAAAGATAATTTTTACAGACCATTATCAGAGGGAATCATTGCTTTTGATGGTGCCAAGCAAACAGCTTTAGATAATTTAAAAGTACTTAAAAAGGAAATTAAAAAAATAGGTATAGACTTAGGTGCTGAGGCAACTGTTGCGGGCTTTACTAAAGAGCAAGCTATAAGAACTCGTATATGGTATTTGAAAGGATACGAAATACCAGGATTAACACCTGAAGAAGCTCAAAGAATAAGCAACTCTGTAAGACAGGATTTTGATTCAATGAAGTTAATGGAGCAGCTTGATGCTATATTTCCTGAAAACATTTATCCTGAACCAACAGATAATGATTGGTTAGCTGGAAGTATACTAACAGATTTATTAGATCACGTTAACGATAAAACAAGAAAAGAATTTTTAGCACCATTCTTTGATAATATAGAACAAACAATAGGTGAGTTTACATCTGGGAACAAACTAAAAGGAGATAACGTTAATAGGTTAAGGGCTTCAATGGGTAATGATTACATTGTTGCGTTAGAAAATATATTAACAAGAATTAAAAGCGGTAGAAATAGAATAGTAGGGCCTGATAGTCTTACAAATAATTTTATGGATTGGGTGAATAATTCTGTTGGTACCATAATGTTCTTTAATACAAGATCGGCTTTACTTCAAACAATATCTAACTTCAACTATATAAACTGGTCAGATAATAATCCTATAAAAGCTGGAGCAGCAATTGGAAATCAAAAGCAATTTTGGAATGATTTTACATTTTTATATAATTCAGACTTTTTAAAATCTAGAAGGTCTGGTTTAAAGACTGATGTAAATGCTGATGAAATAGCTAAAGCAACAGCAGGAAGTAACAATAAGATTAAAGCAGCGCTTGCGGCAATACTTAAAAAAGGATTTTTACCAACACAAATAGCAGATAGTTTTGCAATTTCAGTTGGTGGTGCGTCAATGTACAGGAATAGAGTAAATACGTATTTATCTGAAGGACAATCTAAAAAAGATGCTGAAGCAAATGCTTTTAGAGATTTTACTGAATTAACAGAAGCAGCTCAGCAATCGTCAAGACCAGACAGAATATCTATGCAACAAGCTGGTCCATTAGGGCGTATTATATTAGCTTTTCAAAATACCCCTATGCAATATACCAGATTGATTAAAAAGTCTGTTATGGATCTTATAAACAACCGTGGTGACTGGAAAACAAATATATCTAAGATAGTGTATTATGGAGCGGTGCAAAATATTATCTTCCACTCATTACAAACAGCTTTATTTGCTTTAGCTTTTGATGATGAAGAGGATGATGAAAAGAAAGAGAGATTCTTCAATATAGGTAATAGAATGGCGGACTCTATATTAATAGGTACTGGTGTTTATGGCGCTATAGCGGCAACTACTAAAAATGTTATAATGGAAGTTATTGAGCAAGAGAAAGGTAGAAAAGATTTTCAAAAAGCCGCAATTGCAACAACAGCTATATCGCCTCCTATAAGTTCTAAGTTACAAAAAATGTTAAGAGCTGGAAGAAGATTTACATACAAACAAGAAAGAGAAAAAATGAAGGAGCTCGGTGTTAGCACTAGAAATCCAGCGGTATTATCTGGAGCGGATTTATTATCTGCTTTATTTAACTTACCAGCTGATAGAGCTATAAAGAAATGGAATAACTTAGTGTTAGCAGCTGACAACGAAACTGAATTATGGCAATCAGTAGCATTAGCACTTGGTTACAGTGAATGGGACGTTAAATTGGGACCAACGCAAAAGGAGCCAAAACTAAAATCAAATAGTTTAGGTAAAGTAAAATCATTAGGAAAAGTTAAAAAAATAGATTAATTATGCCAAAAGACGCTTGTTATCATAAAGTAAAAAAACAATATAAGGTATTCCCTTCAGCTTATGCTTCAGGAGCTATTGCTAAATGTAGAAAAAACAAAGGCAAAAAGAAAAAATAATGGCTGTTCGTAAAACAAAAGAAGGAGCAAATCTTAAACGCTGGTGTAAAGAAAAGTGGGTTGATGTCCGCACAGGTAAAGCTTGCGGCAGGAGCAAGGGTGAAAAAAGAGGCACACCTTATTGTAGACCTAGTAAGCGTGTATCTAGTAAGACGCCTAAGACTTCTTCTGAAATGAGCCCAGCAGAAAAAAGAAAAAAGATTAACGAGAAAAAAAGATTAGGTCAACCAGCAGGTAAGCCTAGAAGAGTATCAAATACTAAAAGAAAAAAATAATGTTAGATTTTTCAGATATAAAACTATTAGCCATAAATAGTCTTGCTTTAGTTGTTTCATTTTCAGGAATTGAAATAATATTAAAAATATGTTTATTAATGGTATCTATAGGTTACACTATAACCAAATGGAAGGAAATTTATAAAAATGCAAAAAATAAGTAAACACGTATCGTATAAAGAAGGTACTAGATCAATTACGGCTATAAGAAAGGGAATAGATAATAAGCCTAACGATTATCAACTTACAAACATGGAAGCGATAGCTCATAATATATTTGAGCCACTACGCAAATGGGTTGATGGCCCAATAAAAATAAATTCATTTTTTAGATCACCTGAATTAAATATAGCTATTGGAGGAAGTAACAACTCGCAGCATTGTCAGGGAAGAGCTCTTGATATTGATGACGCGCACGGGTATAAAACAAATGCTGAAATGTATGAGTATATAAAAGCTAACTTAAGCTTTGATCAAATGATATGGGAATTTGGAACTAATGATAACCCAGATTGGGTTCATATAAGTTATGTAAGTGAAGATGAAAATAGAAACAGGTGTTTGAAAGCAGAAAGAAAAAATGGAAAAACTGTGTACAGCATTATATAAAAAACTTTTATTAGCCTTACTTGTTTTAACATTTGCATCCTGTTACACAATAAAATCTACAGTTGTAAACACGTTAGATAATACTTGGCCTTGGAATACTATAAAATACAAAGGGAACCAAAAATTAGATTCCCTTCATATTGAACAAAACAAAACTAACCATCACAGCTTAAACAATCTGGATTCATTGCCTCAGCTGCAATATCGCCTCTAAGAACACTTTCAGTTCTCATATAATATAAAGTTTTAATTCCTCGCTTCCAAGCTTCCATATGAACTTTATTAATCCATCTAGGTTCTGCTTGTGATGGAAACGCAAGATTCAAACTAACAGACTGATCTACATAAGTTTGTCTTATACCTGCCTGACCAACTAATTCTAGTTGATTTATTTCCTTAAACGTTTTGAAAACATTTTTAACCGGTTCGCCACTCTTTTCCTGAGTAAGCTTACCATTATTATCGTAATAGTAACCATCTAATTCTTTAATACCCTGTACTGATCCTTTATCTTTAAGAACTTTGTCCCAGGTTTTTTGTGTGTTTATGTTTAACTTTTTAAATAACTTTTCAAGTTCTTTGTTTTTCCTTATAAATGTACCTTTAGCAGATTGCTCTGTAAATACATTTGCAGCCCAAGGTTCAACACCCGGTGATACGTTACCAGATAATTTACTATTTGACACTGTTGGTGCAACAGCTCTTAAGTGCGTATTGCGCATTCCTGTTCCTACACACCATAAAGGTTCACCATATACATCAGCTAAAGCCCTACTAGCTCTCTCAGTTTCTAATTTTAACTGGGAAAATATTTCTCTTGTTTTAAACTGCGCGAGCAATCCTTCAAAAGCAATTCCTTTTTGTTGAAGCAACGTATGCCAACCTAATACACCTAATCCTAATGCTCTTCCTTTCTCAGCTGACCTAACAGCATTATCAAAGCCTTTCATATTTTTAGCTCTATGTATAAATTCGGATAATACACCATCTAAAAACCAAGTAGCATCATATATTAAATCACTATTTTTCCATTCATCATATTTAGCTAAGTTAACAGAAGATAAACAACATACAAAAGAATGTGATTCATCTGTGTGTAGTGTTATCTCAGAACATATGTTAGTCATATGAACTTTTAAACTATTTGCTTTATATGCTTTAGGATTTACTTTATTAATATTTCCTTTAAACATTATATAAGGTTCACCTGTAGCTTTTCTTTTCTGTAATAGTTTACTCCATTTGTTTCTTGCTTCTGGTTGTCCTTCTTCAAGTCTTCTCATAAACTTATCACCAACAACTGCGCATTGATGTAAATTTAGTGATTGTCTATTGACATCACCTTTAGGTTCTCTTATTTCCAACCAATCTAAAAAGTCCGGGTGATCAATGTTTATATTAACAGATGCGGCACCTCTTCTAACAGACCCTTGATTAGTAGCAAGTATAGTTGAATCATATATCTTACAGAACGGTACAACACCATCTGAAGTTCCATTACCCGCAATAGTAGCACCAGCTGGTCTAATCATATTAACTCCAAGACCTACACCACCTCCGTGCTTTGCAAGTAACATCATTTCAAGATTTTTGTTACCTATATCCATAATGCTATCAGCAACATCGATACCGAAACAACTTATAGGTAAACCTCTGTCAGTTCCAGTATTTGATAATACAGGTGAAGCTAAACATAACCATCCTTTCCATATATAATCAAAAAACTTATCTGCAAGTTCTGGTTTATATAATCTTCTAGCAACCGCATTAGAAACTCTCCTGTAAGCTTCTTTAGGTGATTCGCCTTGTAATAGGTAACCACCTGCTATAGTCTTCTTATACACGTCCGTATCGCCCCAGGAGGGGTAATCTATACCTTTCTTCCAATCGTTATTCCACATTTTCTTTCTCTTGTCTTTCTTTTTTGATTTTTTCTACCTCTTCTTTTACTAACGCTAAAGCTTCATCATATTTAGGCATTTTTTTAATTACATTTAAACAACCTATTGCGAGGTCTCTATTTTGCATAACCTCTTTCATCATATTTCCTAAAGCTGATTCTATATTATTTACTTTATTATTTAATGATTCTATTTTACTTTGTTTTTCTCCTTTCATCTTTTTAATATTAATTTAATTATTTTAAATATAGTTGTTGGTTTATACCATTTGTCCTTTTTTGTAAACCCATAAGGACATTTACTGGGCGTTACTTCATCTATTTCAATTTTCATTGTTTATTATTTTTTGTAATTTATTTCTAACATTAAGCCCTTTTAAATTTTGATGCCAAGACATAGTGTTCCATTGCCCTATTCCTCCTTCTTTAGAAGCCCTATCAAGTACACATTCTAATGTATCCATTTCTTTATGATCTACTATTTTTTTCCAAGCTTCGTAGTATCTGTCGTCTTTAATTTTATCAATACTAACTAAAGCTTTTTTATATGCTTCATTCCAAAAATCGTTATTCCATTTTGAACCAGCTAAATAATGTAAATTAATTATCATTTCAGACCATAACATTTCTGTTGTATATAATTTATTCCATCGCTCAAAATCAGCAGGCTGCCCCATTATTTCATTAAAAGCTTGATTAATCCAAAAAATATTACCTTGACTTGTAGCCTCAATAGGCTCCATAAAAAACGAAGCATTACCATTATAAGCTTTATTATAAGTAAAGTTTTCTTTTCTTATATAGTTTTTAAAAGGTATAAATCCTGTTTCAACATTAGGTTTAACAGGAATATATTTATATACCTCTTCAACATCTTTTTTAATATCTTCATCAGATGTTATATCACTATTAAATATATAACCTATAGAATACCTATTTGCAAGAGGCACTATAAAAACCCAACCAAATGGTCTAGCAATACAAAGAGTACTATCTATTGTTTGTTTTTCTTGATCATGCTCCGCTTGAACTATATAAGCTTTATTAACAGGTATATTATCTAATATATCGCATTCATCAAAATTAGAAGGCGCACCCGTACAATCTATAATCCAATCTGCATTTATGTCGTCAGCTGTTACAGCTTTATCTATTATTTCTAATTTTTCATTAGTTAAATTACTTAACACATAATCCTGTGTTTTGTTTGCATTAAAATGTATAGCATGGTATGGCGTTATAAAATTATGTTTGAAGTCATTTTTATCACCCCAATTTATTTTTTCAATACCTAATTTAACACTACCATCTAATTTATTTTTTATATCACTTAAATTAAATCCAAAAGTTGCTGCTAAATGTTCTGGAAACGCTACCTGTGATCCTTCTCCAACACTAACTGGTTTTTTATTTGAATCATAATACCATTTTATATTAATTTCCCCTGGTAATCTCAGTGAATGTAATACCGATATAACACCTGCTGTACCTGCTCCTACTACAGCTAATTCTTTACCTTTAAAATAATTTTTATCTGTAATCATTTTCTCTTATATTTTTTAATTCTTGATTATTTAAATAATACCCAAAACTTAATACAATTCTAGGCTTATTACCTTTTACTTCTTGTGATGTATGGAAATAATTACTTGCTTCACAAATAAATACTTCGTTTTCATCTACATCAATAACTTCCCTGTTAATTATGGATAACCCACCTTCTTCAGGTTTAGAAAGAAAAAAGTTAAATCTAACTACATGGTGATCCGCAATATTAACTGGGTCCTTATGTTTTTCTACTATGTGGCCTTTCTCAGAATATGACAAGAAAATACCAAACACACCTTCTTTAAAACAATTTTCTAATTTATATTTTTTTACAATTAACTCATCAATTCTAATTAAATCGTGAATTGGAAAACCTGTTGAATAATAAAAATTATACATTTTTTCCATATTAGGAACACCCACGCAACGCCCAGCGCTGCTATGACCTGGATTTACAAAACATGGGTGCTGATTATTTTTTAATGTCCAGTTTAAAATACCTTGTGTTAATTTTTTATCTATTTTCATATTGCACAACTAACGCTAATTAAATAAATTACCTCTTGTTTACACTGCTCGTATTCCGCATATTGGGTACACTGCTCCTCAGCATATTCTTCTATTGTTTTTAAACTACATTCAAGATCGGGCTTTTCGCAGCTAAGAAATATCAATAATAATATACTACCAAATATCCTCAAAATCTTCTCCTTCATTTGCTTTAGAATAGTCAGTAGGCCTGATAGCAAAAAAATCGGTGTGAGTAACACCCCCAGTAAGATGATAAAACCAATCCAAAGTATTAGCGCTGGTTGCATCAAATCTGAAATGATTTGCTTCTTTTGTGTAACCAAGTTCAACAATTTTTTCATTTGCTCTTTTCTTTATAAAGTTTTTTAAATCTTCTTTTTTAAGATTTTCAATATCGCCTTGCTCAAACATTTTATCGATATATTTTAATTCAAGGTCTACCATAATATCAGCTGCTTCTAATACATGATTTTCACATTCTTCTTTTAAGCCGGGAGTTTCTTCGCACATATGTCTAAACAATTGACATCCCATTTTTGAGTGTAGCGATTCATCTCTTACTGACCATTTCATTTGTTGGCCAATACCTTTAAGTAAGTTTCTAAGCTGAAAGCTATATAAAACAGCAAAAGCAGAATATAACGAAACACCTTCAGCGAAAGCGCTAAAGACCGCCAAACTTTTGGCAATACCAATTTTATCTTTTCCTTCATAACTAACTAAATTTTCAAATCTATCTGCAGTAGCAGGCTCATGCAAGAAAGCTTCAAAGTCTTCAAGACCTAAAGTTTCATTTAAATATGAATATGCTACAGCATGAATAGTTTCTTGTGATCCAAACATCATTGCCATTTGTTGTATTTCATGTTTAGGAAACCAACCAACAACTTTTTGTGTCCAATAATCTGATACTGCACATTCTGTTTGTGCAAATCCTAATAATATATTACCTACTAAATGTTTTTCAGCAGGTGTAAGCTTTTCATTCCAATCTTTTACATCAGCCGTCATCGGTATTTCTGTATGTAACCAAAATGCTTGTGCTTGTTTTAGCCAACCTTCATTATAGTACTCAGGGTACTCAAAAGGTTTATAAGCTATTCTTTCATCAAATAATCCCATATTAATCTTCTTTTTGTTTATTTATATATTCAAAAGCTATATCTACAAAAGGTAAATAAAGCACGTGTAAAGTCACGTCTTCTTGTTCATACGATCTAATTCCTATAAGTATTCCTGGATATAAACCTATAGATATTCTCCATGCTCTCATATGCTATTCATATACTTTTACATTATGTTTATCATGAATTTCAATAAGTTCTCTCCATTTTAAAAATCCCCTATTAACAGCCCATTTCATATACTTTTCTATTTGTCTTTCTTTGTACTTTAATCTAGCTACTTTCTTTTGCTTTTCAATATTTCTATTACTCTGTCGCATTCTTTTTGATTTTGTGGTTTAAAAAGAATGTAACTTGGAAACTGCTCGGTGACTAACTTTTTAAATAACTTCCATCTAATTGGAAATGATTCGTTAGGTCTACCTTTAGTTTCAATAATAAAGTCTTCACCGATAAAATCAGGTGTATACTTTATAGGTAATATCCTCTTTTCTCCTCTATTAATAAATTCGCCCTTTGAGTTTGCTTGTCTTTCATAAACTTCATTTTCAAAATGAAATCCATTTAACAATACAAAAGTTTCGCCCTCGTATTTAGCTTTAATCTTTGCTTTGACTAAAGCCATATACATATACTTCTCCAATCCTGATGCAAAGTTATGACCATCATAACTAATTTTTCTAGATTGTACTGGACCTCTTTTCTTTTTCTTTGGTCCCTTTTTTCTTCTATAAAACATTATTCTTTTGCTTTAAGATCTCTTAAATAACATTCTTCTATTTCACTTTTTAATGCGTGTCTTGTTTTTTCTATATAGTTGACAGCATCCATTAACTCTTCTTGTATATGTTGAAGCCATGTATCTAAAGGTTGGTCATCTTTATGTAAAGTAACGCCGTACTTTTTATAACCTACATCAGATCTGTTAATAAACTTTTTTACTACTGATTCTATAATCTTATCTCTTATTTCCATATTAGTCTTTTACAAATGTTCCGTTTACCATTCTCCCAGTTCTACCAGAAATCTCATCATAAGCAGACTGCATACAAGTTTCAATTGAAACACCGTTGAGTTCGGCAAGATTAGTAAGAACAACAACGCTATCACCAATAGCATCGATAATACCTTCTTTATCATTTTTAAGAAGGGATTGCGATAATTCCCCTGTTTCTTCATATAATTTTATTAATTGTGTTTTAGCATCTCCTTTATCTAAGATACCCTTTTCTTTAGCCCATTGCCTTATAAGATCAAACAACTCAACTTTACCATATTTTGGTGTAGCTTTGAATGCTTCATAAAAAGCTTTATTATAAATATAAGTTCTGTCTTTATCATACATAGACTTATATGAATTAGCTAATATCCATTCAATTTGTTCTGGTTTTATTTTAAAATCACCTAATGGCGTTTGCCAACTTAAACCTATGTTTTTCTTAAGCATAGCTCTGAGTTCTTTCTTTTTACAAGGGAACGTTGAAGTTTGTTCTGTTGCGTTTATTTTCATTTTTTTATTTACTAAATTTTTATATAATGTTCTGTCTACTTTGTACCCATAAAACTTTTGAAGCTCTATTTCTCGCGTTGATATATAATTAATATCAGACGAAGAATCTAGAACTTCATATTCCCCAGGCTTATAGCCCTGCACAAGCGTAACTCTATTATTTAAATCACGTGTTACACCGATTTTTTTATTAGGTATATGATAAATATAATATATTTCTTCCATATTGTTTTATTTTCCTACAGATAATTCTGCTTTGATAGCAGGACTGTGATTATATCCTTCTAATGTTATAGTATCTTTATTAGGAAGGAATACAAAATCATTTGCCCCTTCTCTTAATTTAATACCGCCCCATTCCATTTTTAGTTTGGGTAAATCGTATTGCTTTGCAGCAATATACTCTTCAGCTTGTTCTAAATGATTATTATATAAATGACAATCACCTAAGCTAGCAATAAGAGTTCCAGCTTCGTAACCTGCACCATCTGCTATCATTTCTAATAACAAACCATACATAGTTATATCATATGGTAATCCAAGAAATACATCTGCACTTCTTTGTTGCCACATTAAATCCAGTTTACCATCGTTATAAAATAACTGGAAGTTATAATGACAAGGAGGGAGTACCATATCGTGAAGATCAGAAACGTTCCAAGCTGATACCATGAGCCGTCTACTGGTGGGATTTTCCCTAAGCTCCTGAAGCACCACTTGTAGTTGATCGATGCCATTAGCATGACGCCACTGGTGACCGTATACGGGACCAAGTTTTCTATCAGTCCTACCAGATCTTTGGTAATCAGGAACCCAATACTTGACACCGTTATCAATAAGATAGTCCAAGTCGCTTCTGCCTTCGACAATCCAAAATAATTCTGTTTTTGCATGATTAAATATAATTTTCTTTTTTGTTAATATAGGAAAGCCAAGTTTCATATCGTGGTATAACATTCTACCAAATACAGCTCTTGTACCTGTTCCTGTTCTGTCTGCTTTAGGTTTACCTCCGTGTAATATACCGGACATTAAACCTGTGTATTCATTTTCTATATTTCTCATAATAATACATACATGTTTTATACATCATTTGTTTGCATTCCACAGCCTTGTAGGACTCTGGAGATACATTTACTTTTTCTCCTTTTTTATAAGGGCCAATAATTACGGTTATATACCATTCTTTTGGTGCAGCACCTGTTGATATAGGGTGATAAGATATTCTAATATTATTTCTAATACAAAAATCATGAGCCGCTCTTTCTTCTGCTGTAGGAAAGTAACTACCCATAATAGACTTTTTACGTTTTCTACCAACGTCCATTGCATTTACTGTTCCTGCCATATTATCTTTTTATTACCGTATTTGTTACGTACTATTCCCAAGGCATTATAGCATTTTCTGGTATAGGTTCTGAGTGTGGTATATAACAACCAGACTTTGGTTCCCAAGTAAAGAATGCTTCTCCACCGTTTTCGCCTAAATTTTGAAACTTAACTTTTAATACTTTTATCTTTGTTGTTTTCTTTTCATAATCTCTATGAACTAATAAACCATGATAACTAGCATCATACCATTCACCTCCACCTTTAATGTTATACATTGTAGGCTCTTCAATTTTACCATTAGAATCTTTATACATTTTAGTTGGGTGAGCAACTATTATAACTAATACATCATACTTCTTAGCAAACATTTCAATCTTAGTTAAGTATTCTAATGTGTATACATTAACATCTCCATTGTTAGAATCTAAATCTCTAACTTTATTAAATGGATCAATTACAAGGCATTTAATACCTTTACGTTTTACAAGCTCAGCACCTTTCTTTAATACTGAATCTAATGTATAACGTTCCATATCGATAAAATAAAAGTTATCGTTTATATATTCTGTTGTTTGTTCCCATTTGTCTTTACCAATATCAGCTTTAGATGGCATGCCTTGCCAAGCTTTTCTCATTAGTTTATGGGCGTGTAAATAAGTAGGTGCGTTTTCCGGTGACGCAAAAGCCGTTTTCCAACTATACTGTTGATTATAACCTATTACCATTTGATCTACAAAGTCTGATTTACCAGAACTTGGAATGCCTGTAACGGTTATAAACTGTCCTGTATATGTAGAAAATATATCATCAAAGTTACGTAAACCTATTTGGAATCCGGGTTTAAAACCATTTTCAACAAAGTCTACAACATCGCCTTCAATATCTTTAAAGGTCGTAACATTTTCAAGTGGTACTGGGCTAGCTTTATCTATAACCTGTTTTAAAGAATCAGCTCCATATTTAATTAAGTATTCATTTGCGTCTTTACAATCTTTAAAAGAAGTTGTATAGCAAACTTCAGCGCCTAATCTTCTTATAAGCTCGTTCTTTAAAGCTACACCCGGCTCATCGTTATCAACAGCTATAATTACTTTTTCAATGTTTGTAAAGTAATCTATACAGTTATCTAAGTAATCTAAGTTGTTTGTGCCTAAGGTTGCACCATTTGGAACTGAAATAGCATTTGGTATACCTGCTTCATGTAAAGCTAGTACATCCATTTCACCTTCAGTTATAACACAAAAAGAATGGCCTACAATAGCATCAATATTATAAAATACTTTTTCAGCACCTTTATAAAGCTTGAAGTTCTTGCGGCCATCTCTATATTTAATGTTGATGAGCTCACCACCCATCATATAATTAAATTTAATTGTGTTCTCCTCTTTAGAAGATTGTGGCATAAACTCAGGACCCTCGGAAACGTTTAAGTCTTCAAGAGTCTGCTGAGATATACCTCTACTATTAAACCACTCTACAACTTTTGAACCTACTGGTTTGTGGGTTTCAGCAGAAAATTCAGGGCGAATATAAACTTTATCGCTTGTTCCTTTTCTTTTAAAAGTATGTAGTTGAAATGATGTATTACAATTATGGCAAGTACCTAATCCTCTCTCCCAATCATAAGAAGCACACTTTTTCTTTTTGTTCTCAGACTTTCTTGTGTGTGAACACAAAGGGCATATACCCTCAGGCGCACCTACTTTTAAGTCATGTTGATTAAATTGGTCGATCTGGAAACCATTGATTTCCGAATTATTTACTTGCATATAATTTATTTCTTGTTGTGGTTATTAAAATGGTAAATCATCTTGCGCAACCTTTGGTTGAGCCGGGGCTGCTTGTTGTTGATTATCCCTTGGTACAGGCTGTGGAAATTCTCCATCAGTCCATACAATAGTAGCATTGCCTAAAAACGTTCTAGGCTCCTTAGCTTCTCTCTCCTCTTTAGATTGAGCGATAGCTACTGGTCCGTGATTACCATAAGCATCAACGTCATTATTAACAGTAATAGTGATCGGTAAATACTGACCCTTCTTACCTTGTATAATTCTTGACTTATCTATAGCGGTAAGATTTATACTTGTTTTAATTATTCCTGCCATTATTAATATGTTTGTAATTGTGAAAACATTCTTTGTAGCTGTGTTCTATTAGCGCCTGTTGCGCGTCTTAGATTATCAACAGCTTTTACATGCGTTTGATTTGCATAAAAGTTTTTCTCACTTGTTGTAACTCCTGTCACACTACAAGTTCTTTTTTTTGTTCTTGCCATAATATAAAATTAAAGTGTTTTAGTTAAAAAAAATTGCGATGGATCAAAGCCATCTGTTTTAAAGAATAGTTCATATGATTCAGTAGCTCTAACAACTTTGTCTCTACCTGATTCATAGAATTCATCTGAACAATCAAATATTCCTATTTGATGTGTTGTCTTATCCATTACGATAAACAACATATCGTAGCCAAACATTTCTTTATATATGTAAGCTTGACTATCGTAATTATATTTATTTGCTGACCATTTAAATTTACTTATATCAGCACTGGTTTTGAGGTCTATAATAAGTTGCTCGTCCTCATTTATTATATCCGCTTTTCCTTTCCACATATTTCCGAACAACCTAACTATCCCAGGCTGTTCGTATTTTATTTGCGCATCTTTTCTTGAACCTCGTATGTAGTCTTTACATATGTTGTTCTTTAGCAACTTTTCTCGCATTAATTCAATTTTGTCCGCTTCGTGTTGAAGTAAACATAATTCACCACCGGAAATTTCCTTATACTTTTTTGTATTTCTTGTAGAAGATTCGATGATTTTAAAATTATCAATCTTATCTGGTTCAAGTATACTGGTATGGAAATAACCCCCAACTAAAAAAGCAGAACTCATAGGCGAGGGCGCTTTAAAGCTTAGTGGATCTTTTAATAATGCGGATATGTCTGAGTTACTTAAATATTGCTTGCCAAACTTACCATAGTAATGTTCGTCTGATTTAAGTTTTTCTAAGACTTCGTCTTTTGTCATTTATAATGTTGTTAATGATTTTTCTTGTTCAGGTGTCATGGTATATTTCTTTTTAATTTGAGAAACTTTACCTCCTGATTTAACATAATCTTGAGCTTGTTTTAATTGAGCTGATGTCATAGTAGTAGTCGAAGCACCGTGTGTATTGGTAGCATCGGAATCTGCAGTGTCATCAATTAGCAATAAATTTCCTAAAGCGTATTTCTTACCATAAGATGATGCAGAACCAAATTGCTGTGGTGTTTGCATACCTTTCTGATTAAGATCTACACCTACAATTGCTGTTGCTGATATAAAAGCTTCGCTTTCAGTGTCGTGAATTTGTGCTCTTGTTTCTATTATAGGAACATTTAAATTCGACATCTGGAATTGCTCGTGAACAACAAAGTATACTTTATACTTTTCATTGTACGGTTTAAGTGCTTCAAGAATATCTTCGGCTGATCTGAAGTTGTACTTGCCGAAGGAGTTGTAACGTGATTTCTTACTTTTAAACTCTTTTTGTATTAAACTTAATTTTTGATATATTGTCATTGTCTATATATATTATTACATGTTTTGTTAAAATGTTAATTTCCAAGTCTATAGAACAACCAAGCTTCTTGCGATCTAGGTTTTGTTACTACTAAACTTTTGTTCACAATGTAGAACAATAATGTATACTCATCGTCTACATCTGCTCTTATTACTCTTTGCTCATTGTCAACTATCTTTAGTTCACCTCTGGCTAATATCCCCTCTGTATTTTTTCTAACAAAAGTATTGTTAGGTTGAATAGTCAAAAGTTCTTTATCTAAAATATCTAGATTTTGACGTGTTTCCTTTGTCTCCTCTAATAATTTCTCTAATTTCTGTTTTTCTTGCAAATATTTTTTCACAATCTCCAACTGAAACTTCACCTTTATTCATTGAACCTGGATAACCTGCATATTGTTTCCCACTAGCTGTTGTTCTACATAACCCTGATGTTGTTTTAAAATTATCAGAATAATTATAATTACCAGTCTTAGCAACATTCTTTCCATTTTCATCAAATACTTGTAACTCTGCAATGTTTAAGTATGTACTATTGACTTCTATCTTTACGTATTTTCCCTCTTTTCTTTTACACATTACTGTTTGACCAGGGTCACTTCCCGATGGAATTTTAAAATTATCTGGAAAACTATTAGTTTGGATGTACATATACTTCCCTTCTTCACTACCACCTATAATGTCAAAGAACATCCTACCTTTAAGAACCCTTTTAAATTCTTCCGCACCATATTTAGGTAAATCTAATTCATATTCCCCATCAAATGTAATCTCACAATAAGAATAAGGGTAATCCCCACCAGTTAATTTTCGTTTAATCCTAGCAATATCTTTTTGTAATTGTTCGATATCAACCGCAATATCTTCTTTAGTTTTTTGTTCTTTTAATAACAAATCAACATATTCGTTTATTAAATTTATAGTGGATTGGTGTTTATTTAAGTTTTGTGATCCCATAACAATATATCTTATTTATTATATAAATATAATAAACAACATATTTATTCTTTATCTGGAGATAAAATCTTTAAATAATATTTTCTTACATAGGAAGACATTTCCATAGTATCTCTATAAGAAAACCCATTT
>WLWF01001759.1_pt1 | contig 16832 bp, 16 predicted proteins | sample 6718331 | NCBI WGS metagenome assembly WLWF01 (sample SAMN12718692, study PRJNA515312) | sponge metagenome | isolation source: marine sponge | host: Mycale hentscheli | place: New Zealand: South Island, Marlborough, Capsize Point | collected 2003-05-01
ATTTTTTGTAATGCAGATTTTTTAACCATTATGACCTCATTGCTATTTGTTGTTCTAAAGGATCTAGTAAAGCTTGTTCTGTACTACTTAGATTTTTCATAATTCCTGTATTATTTGGTGCTTGAGCCAAGAGTCTTGAATCTACACTTTGTGGTGGAGGCACACTACCTGAAGGTAATACAGCTTGATTAAATCTATTATCTAATTCAGTATTTTGTGCTAATAAATTTTCAGCTTCATTTACATTTTTAATGTCTTGAGAAATTTGTTGTGTATCTACAAAATCAATCATGGCAGGTGTGTATTGATCATCTTCAAAAAATCTTTCATCAAATACATAGTAACCAAACAATCTAGTTATAATTTGTTTTGCAGCTTTTGAATCTTTTTTAACAGTTTTTAATTTTAATAATTCTTCTAATCTTTTAGGATCCACTATTATTTCTGCTAATTGTTTGTCTACATCTGATCTTACAATCTTTTTTAAAGCAGTAAATGTTCTACCAGCAACTGTAAATTGTCCTAGTCTTGCTCTAATAATATCATTTAATGCAGTTTCTCCTTTACCAATTGTTTTCTGTGCAGATGTTCTTGAGGTGATTTCAAGAGCATCTCTCATCATTCCTAAATCTTTTATAAATTTTGGATTATCTGCAAAAGTTAATTTTATAATTTTTTCGTTATTTTTTAAATAGTCAGCAAATTTATCAAACATAAAATTACCTCTATTATCAGTTACTTTAAATAACAAATCATCTTTAGCCACAGTTTGAAAAGCAGTTAACAAATCTTTGTCTTGTTTTAAAACAGACATAACTTTATTTAAAGTAGAAGGTGATTTATTATTGTAAAGAAAAGCAAATATTTTATCTGGATCCATTGACTCTATTTTACCATTAGTGGATGTGCCTAATTTTTTCATTAATTTATTTCTTTTTAAAGCAGTTGTTTCAACTTTTTTGGCAAGTTCGCCAATTTTTTCTATTTGTTTAAAACCACTTTTACCACCAAAAAATGTTTCTAATGCATATTGGTAATCATTTAAAAATTTTTGATGTGCTACTAAATTTATTTTTCCTGTATTTGTAGGGTCAACTATACCTTTGTAAGCACCTAAAATTTGTTCTTTATATGTTTGAATTAAATCTGGTCTTTTTTTAAGTAACGCATAAACATCATCTATTCTTTGAATTTGACCCGCACCTTTTTTAAAAGTTTGTTTAAAAACATCTTCATCTGCAATAACTAATCTACCATTTTTAGTAGACATTAATTTGGAAATAACTCCTTTATAAAGATCTTTATTTTTTGCATAGGTTTTATCTAATTTTAAAAATTCTCTATACCAAACATCGTCTACTCCTAAATCTGTTTTTAATTGATTTTTAATAGCACCTATTAATTTTGATACTGCTCCTTCAACCGGGGCTCCTTCTATAGGTATTATACCTTTTTGAATTTCTCTATCAAATCTTCTTAAGTCACTTAAAGTATTTTTTAATTTATTAATACTTATTGTTTTACCTTTTGGTGCATTAAAAAAAGTTTCTATATTAGGGTACTTTTTAAAAAGTGTATTTTTCTGTCTTTGGTTTAATTGTTTTACTGCGTCATTAATAATATTTGTGTTAACTTTTCTACCACCTCCTGCTGCAAATAAAGCTGTATATTTATCTGTAAAAGATTGTTCAAAGTCATCATATAAACTATCTATTACATTTCTAATTTGTGTGCCTGCTTCTTTTGTACTGCCATCAGGTAACTTAATTACTGCATTAGTTAAATCATTTTCAGCTTTTTCTAATGCGTTTGTTAAAATTTTTTGTTTTGGTGCTAGTCGTTCAGCTAATTTTATTCGTATTTTTTTTCCTAATTCATCTGATAAAATATTATCTTTACCTGATATACCTGGAAAATTATATTCTTTAGCCATTAATTCCATATAAGTATTTAAAGCTTCTGCTTGTTCTCTGTTAAATGTATCAAGAATTCCTTTAACACCATATTTAGGATTTGTTTCATAAGCATTTTGCAAAGCTAAAAATAAATCATCATTAGATGCTTGACCTAAACTAAATTTTAATTTTTGTTTAGTTCCTAATTCAACCAACCTATCATTTATTCTTGTAATTAATTGTTGGGCTGCTTCCGCATCTTTTATTCTCCCACCAAAATCTGCTGCATTTATTTTACCAAATCTTTTTATGTCTTTTACCATTCTATAAAGTTTAGGAACTGTAAATCCTGCTGTTGTAAGTAATCCATTTAAAACAGCTAAATCTTTACCTTCGTTTTGTAGATAGTCTACAAATCCTTTTTCAGTTTTATTAATACCATATAAATTATGACCTAAAGCTAATCTCATTGTTTCAAGTGCTGCACTTGATGCTGCCGAAGTTATAACACCTCCTGTAGGTCCAGTAGTTCCAGTTGCAAAAATAGTTGCAGCAATTTCAGGAATTATAAAAGCACCATAAGTTCCAAATTTAGCTAAATCTCCTGAATCAAATCCATAAGCATTTAATAATTCATATTTCCCTGTATTAGGATTTAAAAATTCAAGTTCCTCTGTTTCTTTTCCCATACGAATAGGTATATCTTCATTAAAATAATTATTTAAAACTTCTTTTGCAGCTATAGCTTTATTAACATCATCTCTAGCTAAAGCTTGTGCAAAACCAACTTCTGCAAGATTAACATCTGTATCAGGATTAATGCCTCTCATTTCTGCTATTTCTTTTATATTATATTCTGTATCTGGAACATTTAATGTTACTATGTTAAAATTATCATAATATTCTTCCTTATCAAAAGGTTTTGGAGCAAACACATTAACAAAATCTTTAAAACGAACTCTACCAACAGTCTGTAGTTCATCATAAGCTTTATTAATCATATCATTATCATTAGAATCAGAGTCATCAATTGAAACTCTGTAAGTATCTAAGTTTGCATACTTACCTTCAGGATTAAAAGATTTATAAAAAGAATAATAATCTATATCTGCTTTCGAAGATATTTTTTTATATATAGATTTAGTTAACATTTCATCTGTAATAGGTTTTCCTATTTCAACAGATTTTTGTTCTAAAGCATCAGCATATTTTTGTCTGTATTCTTGAACATTATTAACTGAAAGTAATGACATAATATACTCCTAAAAACTTAAACTATTTGGATCGATATCGTTATCAACCTCTAATCCTTTAAAATATTTATTATTATTTACCAAAGCATTATATTTAACAGGAATGTCTTCATCTGCAATATTATAAGCCATAACATAATTATCTAATGCTTCTGTAGTTGTAAATAAACCAACTCTTTTTAATCCTTCTAAGAAATTAAATTTATTTGAACTTTCACCTATTGATTGTAAAGCTAAATCAATATCAGTAATACTAAATCTACCACCTGGTTCTCTTGCTTTTGCTATAGCGTATGCTAAATTTATAATATCTGCTTTTGCAGCTGTTGTTTCAGGAGCTTTTAAAAATCTTGTTAATCTTGCGTTTATAGAATCATCATTTAACAATTGTGTTACACGGTCTTCAATTCTATTATATCCTGTTTTAAATAATTTAGGATCTGCTTTCTTATCTTTGTTAATAAACTGATCTACAAATCCAGAAACTCCTGTAATAAATTGTACTGTATCTCCAGCAGCCCCCGTAAATGCACCTTTTTCTTGAATGTCTGATTCTAGTCTTCTAATAATTTTTGCAACAGAGTTTGCTGCTAACATTTGTTGGTCAGCAATACTTTGATTTTTTTTATCTATTTCTATGTCTTTTACTTTTAACATCATTTCTAAATCACCTTCCACAGGTTTGAAATCATTAGGGTTTGCTAAAATTAAACTTTCTTTTACAAATCTAGGATTTTCGCCAAATTCATTTGTATCTTTATTAAGCACATATGCTCTTACAGTTCTATCTTTAGGTGGTACAGGAATATATCTTAATTGTTCTTCTCCTTTATCATTAATAAACTTAGAACCGATTATATCTGATTGATTAACAAATACTGTACTTTTAGTTTGGCTATCATAAACTTTTACTGGTTTAGTTTTATCTGCTTCAGGTATTGGAACATATCTCATTTCAGTAGGATTATCTTTTGACATTATAGTTTGAATTTCTCTTTCTGTTGCAAAAACTTCAGTACCAGTATCCTTATCAAAAACTTTTTTACTTGTTTTAAATCCTTTTCCTGTTCTTGCTTCTTCTGCTATTTTAGATTTTTCAGCTATGTCTAACTTAGCTCCAGCTAATTTTAGACTTCTATCAAATGCTCTGTTCTCAGCTTGTTCAGCAAATAACGCTTGAGCAGGTTTTTTAGCAGCTTCTGCTGCAGTAGATAAAATTCCACCTCTTGGAGTAGCTGACGCTAAATTTAATCCAAAGTTAATTAAAAATTGTGATATATCGGGTTTAGTGTTTCTGCCTTCAAAAGCTTTGTATAGTTCTTCACTTGGTACAAACTTGTCTTCTTTTTTTTCAGTTGGAAATAAAAGACTTAATAAATCTAAGTTAAAATCATTATTAGATGGAGATGTTTTAACAGGGCCAGAAACATCTGCCATATTAGGTCTTACAAATCCAGCTTCATTATACTGTTGTCTTGGTTTATCAAGACCTGATGTGATACCAGTTCCTGCAGAACCTCCCATTTTAAACATAGGTCTTTTTAAAGTTCTATTCATTTTTATACCTAACTAAATAATGGTCTAGGGTTAAACGCACCATAAATACCAGCAAGTGTTGAACCAACTCCTAATGCTGTTTGTAGTGGTGTAGGATTAGGAACGTTTGTTGTAGCTGTGCCTGTTCCTCTCATACCCCCCATGATACCGGTTGTAATATCTGCAAATCTATTTAACTCTTCTTGTGGTTGGAACGCAGCCATTCTTGTAGATTCTCTTTGTGCATCAAGTTCAGCTTGTCTTTGAGCTTGGTTAATAGAACCTAATTGACCTAAACGTGTTACATCCGCACCTTGTAATGCTTGTTGTTGTGCTCCTAATCCTGCTTGGAATGTACCTAATCCTTGTTGAGCCTGGGCTAAACCAAATCTATTTGCAATGTCTTGTTGTCTTGCACCTTGTGCTTGACCAAAACCTTGTTGCAAAAGTCCTGCTTGTAATAATGCACGTTCTCTTCCAGCCCCTGTGCCAAACTCAGCGAGTTGCACTCCCGCTCGACCACTGCCGAGCGCACCCAATTTTGCTTGTTGATCTCTTATTCTTTGTTCTTGAATTTGTGAATTACGATCGAATTCTGCAAGAGACGCATCAATAACTTGTTGTTGATACGGAGACATAAATTGGGATACATCTTGTTGAAATGCAGTTGCTCCTAAAGGCACACCACCTATTGTTGTTGCTGCCCCTGTTGCTTGTTGTTGTGCAGATGTTAAAAAAGGTTGAAAAGAACCTATACCTTGTTGTGCTAAAGTTTGTGCTTGTGTTTGTAAAGCATCTTGACCTGCAACTTGTGGTGCAAGTCCTGCTAAATTTTGTTGTCTTGTTGTAAATGCTCTTGCAGCATCTTGTCTTGCTTTTAGACCTTCAGCAGTTTCACCAGCTTGTTGTGTTATACCAGCAATACCTGTTGATACTACAGGGCTACCTTGTAAAGCTAAAGTTTGTTCTGCTAATCTTTTACCTATATCTTCTACAAAAGGTGCTGGTCTATTTATTACTGTTTCTGTTGCCATTATATGACTTCTCCTAGTCTTTGTGATGTTTGGAACATTTCTCTTGCGCCTTCTAAGCCTTGCGATTCTTCAGATATTTCACCCCCGGCTTCGAGGTTTTTCATCATGTTATACATAACTTCTGAGCCTTTGTCTACATCTCCTCCACCTGCATTTCTAACAGCATCAGCTGTAAATACAAATTCATTCTTAGATAATCTAGCTGGCACATCATCTGCTTTTTCCATACGTCCTATTGGTACAAATCCACCATCAGCTCTGTAATCTTTTTCCATACCATCCATATCTAATAGTGGCATTACTTTTTTAGCTACAGGCTCTTTAGAACCTTCTGCATAACCAATTCGTCCACCATTAGCTGCAAACTCTGTTCCTAATATTCTTCTACTTAAAGGAGCATTTGGATCTATCAAAGCTTGTTTGTAATATTCTTCTAAATTAAATTTTTCTTCTTCTTCTTTTGGTGTAGTTGCACCTGCTAATAATGCTGGTACTCCAATTAAACGAGCTAAATTTACATTCGCATTTTTACCAAAAAAAGCTAGATCGCTAAAAGTTTTAGCCTTACCTAAACCTAAACCTTTACCTGACAAAAATGCAGGTCCAAATTTAAATGCTGCTAAACCTAACGCAGCTTTACCTAATGGAGACTTTACAACTTTTTTAATAGCTCTTGTTGCTTTCTTGACAAGTTTACCAAGACCATACATTTGTCTTCCTGTTTCAAGGTCCATGATTCCTCCATCCATAGCATTAATTCTACCACCATTGGCTAATGCAATTATTTCTCCTTGATCAATAAAATCTGATGGTACTTCTAATAATCCTTCATCAATTATAGAACCTGGTGCTACAGTTAATCCTTCGTCTTCTAAAATACCTTCGTAATCATTTAAATTTGTTCTACCTAAAAAATCTAATTCCGATAAACCTTCTAAGTCATTTAAATCTACTCTACCAATTGTATCTTCTGGTTTAATAAAAGATGATAAAGATATTTTTTTATCATCTTCAAAGTCTTCTGGTACTTGACCCATTAAACCTAAATCATTAAATTTAGACATATTATATGTTGGCTCATTAAATCTTTTTCCTAAACCAAATTTTTGTCCAAGACCTCTAATTAAATTTCCTAATAACCCACCACTTTTAATAAAACCTAAAATACCACCATCTCTATTTCTCATAGCAGCTCTTGCAAATCTATTATTACGATCTTTAGCAAAAGCTCTAGCTGCAGCTAGTTCAGCTGGAGATATAACATTTCTACTATCAAAGAAACCAGGGTTAACTCTTCGACCAGCACCTGCAGCAATAACAGATGATCTTAAATCTCTAGCTTCGTTTGGAGTAACTCCAGGTGGTAAACCTTTAGGTCCAAAAGCTGCTCTAACTTCTGCTCTATCTCTAGCATTGCTACTACCCGTTTCAGCTGCACTCATTGCAGCACCAGAAGTAAAACCACCTTCAGCATCAAATGAATCATAACTAGGTATACCTTTTGGTCCTTTATGTGGTGTACCCGGTTTTTCTTTTTTTAACATTTTAGCTTCATCAGCTGTAATGTAAGCTAGTTTAGTTGAAGGTGCATTTCCTCTAGCTTTAAATTCTTTAGGCACGGTTACAGAGTCGGAGTTTTTTATATAATTCATAACTCCGTCTTGCTCTACAGCTCCTGCGTTATTTAACATCTGTCTTGCTTGTTTAGTTCTATTTATGGCCATTGTATTATCTTATTTTGTTTCTCCAAATAAATCAAGACTAGGCATGATAACTCTGACATCTTTTCTTATATCAGATTCTGCAATTCCTTTAGCTTTCCACTCAGAATCATCCTTATATACCTCACCTGTCTTCATATTTGTTATTGTTGTTATAATCTCTTTTGGTTCTATTACTGGGATATCTTTCATTATGTTGTTATCTCCTTTTTAATGTTTAAATAGCTAACCGCCACATCAAACGAATCTGTGTTGCTTGATAGCACAGTTAGGGTATTACCCCCCTCAACCACCAAAGGCTGAGTAAGTAATTCTGTTGTAACATTTGCTGTTAAAGCTGCTGACTTTATAGCCGTAATACTGTTGTTTGTAACTGTAACTGTTGGTGTACCAGCTGATGTGACTAGTATAGACTTAATAACATAAGTTTCACTGACTAGTGGATTACCAGTTCCAAAAGGATTTATAGCACTTCCTGATGTGCTATTATCTGTTCCTACAAATTTATATTGATTAGCCATTAGTTTACAAAAAAGTTAAACGCTTCAATTTCGTCTTTTAATTCTTCTTGAAACGTTGAGTTTAATTTTTCAACAATTGCATCAAGGTCTCTTACTTGAGCCTCTGCAGTCTGTACATCATATTCGTTTGATGGTCTAGTTATAACTTGTACAATCTTTGCCATTATCTTCTTCCGTCTGGTTGTATATCTAATCTAAAAGTTCCTAATTTCCAACTTTGATTAGTTGTTGTATTTGCTATTTTTAATGCAACAGCTCTTGCTCTTGCACGTGTATCTACTTTTTTAGTAGATGATGAAACTGTAAATGGACCTAAAGCTGAACTAGCCTGTGTATCATTTGGAAAGTCTCTTAATAAAAACGTAACTTGTGTATTACCTGTTTGAGATACAAAGTCAGGTACAAATCTTCTTATCTTCATAAGGTACTCACCATCTCCTCTAAAAGTTGCAACACCTGTTTGTTGTCCTTGAGATGATCTTTGTTGTGTAATATCAAAATCTCCTGATTCAATGCTTGCAACGATTGCTGTAGTTGAACCACCTTGTACTTGATCAGTCCCTGTTTCGTGTTCATAGTATATTGTTCTACCTTCTGTGTTACCCACAACATCAAACGATGTGTCTGTTCCTGCTTCGTATGAAGTAGCGTGTGGGCTACCAAATACTGCAGAGTCTTCCCACATAGTTCTAGCTAATGAACCAACAGTCCATACTGGTCTTTGTGGTGATGAATCAAAATAATTATATGTAACTTGTCTATTAACAACTGATGATCCTGTTGTTGGATAGAACCAAGTAACTTCACCGAACAAATTATTTAATCCTGCTGATACCATCTGATTACCAGATTCTAAATTTATATTATCGTAAACAAAATCTTCTACCAAACAAGCTAATGATTCTAATCTACCAGCATATCTAAAGAAACCATTTTCTGACATCCAATATGCAGCACCATCAACTTCTACACATGCATTCTGTCCTGCAAGTCCACAGTTAGTTCCAACTTGTGCGAATGCAAACGTAAATGGTTGACCAACAAAACGTTGTGTAAATAATGCTGTATCAGTCCAAACATAAATTGCATCCCTACCTCTGATTGCTCCTCTGATCTGTGATCCGTCGGCCAGTCTTTGTGTACCAGCTGTATTGGTTGCTGTCGGCACGTATGTATTTATATCTTCTTGGTCCGAGAATCTAATAAACATATCATCTTGTGTAGACGTATCTCCAATAGTTGTTTCTGTACCAAAAAATACTAAGTGTCTATCCGGTGTAGATACTAACATGTGTCTTGATGCAGTTGGTGCACCAGATATAATACTTGCTCTAACTGTTTCAGCATTTGTCGCTGCAGAATCCCATTCAAAAACAGCACTGTCATGAATTAAACAAATTGCTTTGTCACCAAAGTTATCTAATGACCACATACCAGGTTCAAGAACTAAGTCACCTGATGCTGCTTCACCCCATGCTACAAAGTTTGTTGTACTTGTAACAGTTGCTCCACCACTGTGAGCTGCAGCCGTTGTTCCTCTAACTTCTCTTGTTACACCTGTAAGTTCATTACCAGATATACCTGTATATGAAATTTCTTCATTATCTATTTTAATAAAGTTTGTTCCTGAGTCTGGAAACTGTGATACATCTCCTAATATAATACCTGTAGTTACAGCATCGTTAATACCATTTGTTAATGTAGTTGTAGGTTCACCTGCTGTTTCACCGCCCCATGATCCAAGTGACCAACCAAAACCTTTTGCTTGTACAGCGGGTCCTACAGGATAATAATGTTGTACTCGAATACCACCTGATGTTGTTGCACCAGATCCTGATTCGTTTGAAGGCATTGTAATAGTAATTGTTGTGCTTGATGGTACACTTGTTACCATAAATTTTTTATCATCAAAATCAGATGCGCTATAATTAGAATTAGTTATTGCAGTAAAATTATCTAATAAAATTATATCTTGTTCATTAATATTATGAGATCCTGAAAAAGTTATTGTAACAATTGGTGATCCGTTAGTCGTGCTAAATGCATTTGAAAGCGTGGTTGTAGATTTAATAGGATGTATGTCATAGAATACACCACCTGAGTATGCATATAAAATTCTGTTTGTGCCAATAATTGCATACTTTCTAGCTTTACTATTTACAAAATGATGGAGTCCACGTCCTGCACCAGTAAGAGCATCATCACCCAATTGTTTCCAACCACCTATTTTTTCAGGTGTACCATATCTAAACCTTACATTATCACAGTCGGTCCATTGACCCTCTGCTGTAGTGGGTGTTATCTGTTTATTAATTCCAGGCTGAAAACCTATCTTTTGTAGCATACGACTCCATTATAATACTATTTTACAAACGATGGTAGGCCTAGCATAGGTCTGCCATCAAATTTGTTTTTTTCAGCAAATGGGCCGTTTACATGATTATAATGTAAGAATACTTGGCCACAAATGTTCCCGTCAAAAGGCTCTCGCCAATGTTCGAGTTCGCAACCACTATATACTAGCATATCGCCTACTTCAAGCAAGACTTTTGTGCCTTTTGGAGCGTTGGGTTTTACAATATTTTGTCTTTCATTAACAACATTATTTGCTCCTGTGCCATCTATAAATATAGGCCAAGGGTCTCCACCAAGGTTAAGTGTAGTAGATATTTCACAACTAGGTCTGTCTTTATGTCTGTGTAAACAATCACCTTTTTTATACGCTCTAGCATAAGAATATGTTGGAATAAGATTTAATCCTGTATGTTGTTTCATTACAGGCAACATTTTAACTAGTAATGTATCCATTACAAAGTCACCATAACAAGAATAAGTATTAGGTATTTGTTGATCGGTCCATGTTCCAAGTATTGAGGACTGTGAGTGTATGTTATTTTCATACATAAATCTTGTTGCATCTCTTTTAAGTAAAAAATAATTAAGTATAAAATTAGCCATGTCGTAAGACAGTGCATTTTTAATTACTTGGTATTTTTTATTTTGAAATGTCTGTTCCATCTTTATGTTTTGTTTGATATTTTTTTGTAGCATTTATAAGAGTATCTACTTCTTCATCAGGTACTATTTCTATTTTATAATTTTCTATACCTAATAAACAACCTGCAATAAATCTCCTCATTCCCATACACAATCTGTACTTACCATCTTTTTCGGTACATATTAATGGATTAATTATACCATTTTTTTCTATATCTATTTTTAATTTTTTCCATTTTTCGTTTTTTGTTTGACGCATTCTACCTTCTTCTGTTTTTAAATGATCTTCTCTAAATACTATTTGATCTTTGTGAACTATCATACTACCATACACTTTTGTAAAAAATTAAAAGACACTGATATTCTTATATCATTACTTAAATTTGGTTCAACACAATGCCAAAGCCATGCAGGAAATATAATTATTCTACCTTCTAACGGATCAACCCTAACTTCTTTCCATAAATGTGAGGGTGGCTCTCCTTCTTTTCTTCTTGGCATAACCATATGTGCTGCAGATCTTGGTTCATTAAATACTATTTGTCCAGAGTTTTTAGGTGCCTTAATATAATACACACCACTGTAATGACTGTTAGGATGTAAGTGTGGTCTGTTGTATCCACCTGGAGGATTTATGTTAGCCCACATATTTCCAATAACAGGCTCGCTTTCTAGCCACTCTTCTTGAAATACTTCACTCTGCATTTTAAATAATTCATCAACAAGTGGTTTAAATACAGGTATCTGGTTCATGTTAGTATGACTATGCCAGCCATTCATATTAGTTCGTTTAATTCCTTTGTCTTTATCAGCCCAAGCAAGAACTTCTTTTTCAAAAAGTCTGTTATCCAAATTAACATCTTTAGCATATATAATAGTTGGAAAGTATGCAGCTTTAATCATCATTTAAAAGGGGTGCCTCCAAACCACATAACTAAAGATTTTCTGTTGCCACGTATTACAGGTTTAACTCTATGTCTTATAAACGATGCAAAAAACACAGCATGTCCTTGTTTTATTTTTGCAACTTTACCTTCAGCCATTAATTCTAAATCTCCACCCTCAAATTCATTCTCAGGAGATAATAGACAGGTCATAGATATTTTTCTTACAGGTGGTTCATGTTGACAGTTTACATCATTGTCTACATGCCAGTCATAAAATCCTCCTTCTGGATATTCTGTGTACTGTGCCATTTCAGTTATAGTCATTCCATCAAAACCAAAATGATTGCCATTAGTAGTTTTCATAATTTTTTCTATGTCTTTATACATGTCATTCATTTTTTTAAATGGTATCCAACTAATATGTGAGGTTCTAGTTTTAGTATCTATCTTTCCACCTTTGATACCTTGGTTACTCCCAACTTGTGCATCATTTCTAGGTTCATTTCTTCCTGCGTGAATAATCATTTTACATTGTTCTGGTGTAAAAATTGGTTGTGTTGTTTCTACTATATAAGATTTCCATCGTGGTTCTGTTATCATAGTGCACCTCTATTTTTTATAGGATCAAATTGCACATCGCAGTTTGCAGCAAGAGTTCGTCTAGTCTCATTTGTACCATTAAAAGGATAAACACAATGTCTCATATCATATGGAAATATATAAAAGTCTCTAAGATCCATTGGTGGTTGATAATCTATTTTTGCAAATTGACCATTAGCTGCGCCTAATATTTGTAGTCTACCGTTTTGTGGTACTTCATCATTTGAATATTCTCTACCGTATGTTGATGGCAACTTTAAAACCATAACACTAGATAAACCAGTAAATAACGTCCCTCTATGAATGTGTGCAGGGTTATATTCATGTTGTTTCATTTCATTAACCCAGATAGAATTTAAATGAGTTTCATAATCTCTAATTTTATTAAAAGCTAAATAATGTTTAAATATTTGCATAAAATAATTTGTAACGTTTCTAGGTAACATATTATGATTTTTCATTTTTGTTTGATCTACACCATGATAAAATAAAGAATGTTCTTTTTCTATTTTGCCAACTAATTGACCATTAGCAGGTTCTAAATTATTAAAGTTAGTTTCATAAATATAATTAATAGAATTAAATATATCTAAAGGAACTTGATATTTTAAAACTGATTGACCTAAAAATATAAAATCAAACTTTTGGTTTTCCATGTTGTTCAATTTGTTCTTTTTCTTTATAACTACTTTCTAATTCACCAGATTTTTTAATTCTTTGTAGTGATTGTAATTGACCCATTACATTAAATATTTCTGACTCTGATGAATTTTCATTTAATGTTTTAGCTTTCTCGTGATACTGCAATCCATATGATTCTAATTGATGTTGATTAACATCTTTGTCATTAAAGGATCCATCATTAAATTCACCTTTTAATTTAGACCACATTTTAATTTCTCTCATCCTGTGTTTTGCAACTTTTTCCATAGAAGCTTTTGAAAATCTAGCTTCGTCTAAATCTATTTCATATTTAGTTCTTTTGTATTCGTCTTCTTCTTTATCTATTTTTTTTTCTAACCAAGTTATCTTTGCTTCGTTTCTTCTATAGTCAAATGACAAAGCCATAAGATTATCTAAGTATGATGATTGTTCTCTAACACACTGCCAATACTTTGATGCTTTGGTTGGATATCTATTATCTTGTAGAACAGAAAATCTTGCTTCTGTTTCTGTTCGAAACATTTGTTTCTTGGTCCATGTATCACGAAGCTCGTCTACCATACCTTTAAATGATGATAGATCTTCTGTTGATAATAAATTATTTAAATGTGGTTCTTCACCTTGTATAACTTCTTTGACATCTTTTTTCATATCTTTATCCTTTATAGTTAAAACTAATATATACTAACTAAAATATATTACAAGTCTTATGAGTCGGTAAACGTTCTTGTTACTGCAACACCTGGACCTGTCCACGTAAATGATGTTGTGACCGCAGAGTCTGGACCGTTTTCACCATCATATGCTAAAGCTGATCCTCCAGTAGCACCACCTCCACAAGCATTTTTACTATTAGCTGGATAGTTTGTTGTTTCAGTCCAAGTTGATCCATTCCATTGTTCAACATTAGTTGTTATCGATGGAGTTAAACCTCCGATACTAAGAGCAGCAGTTGCAATTCCAAAACCACCATTATTATATTTTGCTTGATTTAAATTACCAACCTCAGTCCAACTAGTTCCATTCCAAGTTTCTGCATTTACAGTAGATCCACTAGGTGGTGATATCCATCCTCCAGCAACTATTGAAGAATTATTATCAGCTCCACACCCCATCATTTGTCGCCTTGCAGTATTTAAATCTGCCGTTTCTGACCAGCATGTACCATTCCACTCTTCTGTTTGACCTGTACTAGCATTAGCAGGTTCATCATAACCGCCTATACCTAAAGCTGATGTTTTTGTTCCAGTTCCTGTTGCCATAGAATTTTTATCAGTGTTCATATCATTAACTTCAGTCCAAGAAGTTCCGTTCCAAGATTCTGTTGCACCATTTGGAGAGGGTGCTCCTGGTGAACTTCCACCATAAGCTAAAGCTGAAGTATTTGAAACTCCCGCTCCACTAACACCATTTCGTCCTTTGTTTAAATCTGCTACTTCAGTCCAGTTAGATCCATTCCAAGATTCTGTTTGTGCTAAAAAGTCTGGAGACCCTCCTGAATTTGCTCCACCCCAACATAAAGCTGATGTATAAGTTCCTTGGTTAGTACAACCTGCACCACCATGAGCAGTGTTTAATGAGTTTGTAGAAGCAAATGCTCCTGCACTTGTTAACACTGAACCTTTTAAGTCATTTGATGTTGTATTATACCAAACTTGTCCTTCAACAGGATTTGATGGATCGGTTGCTACCGCTTCTATTTGTGTTCCTCGTATTTCTTTGTATGTTGCCATAATTAATCCGTACTTACCGTTTTAGTTGTAGTTGATGAACCACTCCATTCTTCTGTGTTTGCTAAAATAGGTGGATCTTGTGTTCCTCCCATATTAATTGCAGAAGTGTTTACACCTGATCCAAAGTTACCTTTTGTTTGAGTATTTAAATCACTTGTTTCTGTCCAACTAGCTCCATCCCATAATTCTGTTAGTTTTTGAGCTGCTTGTGGTGGATCAACTCTACCACCAAATGCTAAAGCATTTGTATTACTAGCACCTGCACCTGCTAATTCTTGTCTTGCAGAATTTAAATTTGATGCTTCTGTCCATGCTGATCCATTCCAAGATTCAGTTAAAGCTTGATTTGCTGTTGTAAGTCCACCAAAAACTAATACAGATGTATTATCATTTCCTGATGCAGCTATACTTCTTCTTCCCGTGTTTAAATCTCCAACTTCAGTCCAACTCGTTCCATTCCATGATTCATTTATTGCTTGTGTAGCAAAACCTCCTATTGCTAACGCTGATGTTGTAGTACCTGCACCTCCTAAAAGTTGTCTACCAGTATTTAAATCAGCAAGCTCAGTCCATGCTGATCCATTCCAAGATTCTGTTACAGCTAATGTGCTTGGTGGATTTCCCCCAAAACCTAAAGCTGCTGTACCAGCTACACCTGCTCCTCCTAAATAACCTCTTGAAGTATTTAAATCTGCAACTTCTGTCCAATTAGTTCCATTATAAGATTCTGTATTTCCTACATAAGCAGTTCCATCGTACCCACCAAAACCTAATGAACCTGTTGGATTACCAGATGCGGCTCCTGCATATCTACCTGTATTTAAATTTCCACCTGTAGCCCAAGCTCCAACTGGTAACCCTGGACCTGTCCAGGCTTCCGTTACTGCTGTAACTGGTCCAGAAGTATATCCACCAGCACCTAATGCGTTTGATTTACTTGAACCCATAGAAGCCATACTACCTCTTGCTGTACTCATATCTCCATCCTCAGTCCAACTAGTTCCATTCCATACTTCTGTTTTACCAGTTTGAGGAGGTGATGCTGGTGATTGTCCACCAAACCCTAATGCTGAAGTTATTATTCCTGCTCCACCTAATCCACTTCTAGCGGTATTTAAGTCATTTACTTCTGTCCAACTTGTTCCATTCCAAGATTCTGTTCCTGTAAATTTTTCTGGTGAGAATGCTTCTCCTGTATCTCCACCAAAAGCTAGAGATGAAACATTACTTGCACCAGCAGCTCCTACAGCCGATCTTGTTTGATTTAAGTCAGCAACTTCTGTCCAACTTGTTCCATTCCAAGATTCAGTATAAGCCCTTACTGCTGTGTCATAACCAGCAAAAGCTAACGATGAAGTTGTTGTACCAGCTCCTGATATTTCTCTTCTTGCAGTAGTTAAATCAGCTACTTCTGACCAACAAGTTCCATTCCAAACTTCAGTTTCTCCTTTATTAGTTGAACCTGGATTAGCTCCACCAAATGCTAAAGCAGCTGTTTGTACACCAGAACCTGCTAAGGCTCTTCTAGCTTGATTTAAGTTATTTACTTCTGTCCAACTTACTCCATTATAAAGTTCTGTGTTGGCTACAATAGTTGGTCCTGAATCATCGTCTCCACCAAAAGCCATTCCAGCAGTTTTAGTTCCAGCTCCTGCTGCAAGTGCTTTTCCAGCAGGTGCGTTTAAACTACCACCAGTTGCCCATGAACCAGTTGTAGTTACAGCAGGAAAAGCAAACTTTAAAACATTATCAGTATCATTATACCACACCTCTCCCGTTATCGGATTATCGGGATTAGTCGTATATTTCCGAATCTTTGTGCCATGTATTTCTTTATACTCAGCCATTTAAATTTTTACTCCTCTAATGTTATGTCAGCAGGTCTTGTGTTAGTCTCTACTGCTGGTGCTTTTTCAGCATCAGGTAAAGCATCCCACGCAGCTTGTGCTGCTTGAACCTCTGCAGTAACAATCGCCTGTGCCTCGTCTTTTG
>WLWF01001762.1_pt1 | contig 16815 bp, 22 predicted proteins | sample 6718331 | NCBI WGS metagenome assembly WLWF01 (sample SAMN12718692, study PRJNA515312) | sponge metagenome | isolation source: marine sponge | host: Mycale hentscheli | place: New Zealand: South Island, Marlborough, Capsize Point | collected 2003-05-01
TCCTCGGCCAAGACATCTCCGTCATCAACGACCTAAATCTCCGTGGAGCGATCACAGACATGACCTTCCTGGAAATCCTCAAATCAGGCGAGATCCTACCCGATACAATAGATCTGAACAAAGAACTGCGGGAAACCAAAGTTCTCAAAAAGAGGAAACGCGATGAGTTGTTGGATGCCGAGCAGCAGTCAGGAAGCGTGGTTCCCCCAACTGCGAGCAAACCGCCTGGCGCAGGAAGCCGCCGTCCTCGCAACCAAGAAAGAGGAGGAGCAACGCAAGGCACGCGCCAAACGTAAACCCGCCCCAGCCGAACCAGCATCCGTCGAACCCGCTCTTTTCTAAGTAATGAACACCTCCGTCGTTTCTGCCGCGATAATCGAAGGCAACCTGATTATTGGCCTAAGCGACGGCTCGGTAATTAACTGCGGCTTCGTCCAAGGCCCCCAAGGCCTTAGCGGCCCCCAAGGCCCAATGGGCGCCACGGGCGACAACGGCACCGACGGCAACACCATCCTCACAGTCGCTGGAACGCCCGGCAACGAAATGGGCACGGATGGCGATTATGCCATCGACAACATCAACTGGCGAATTTACGGCCCAAAATCCGGCGGCGTCTGGGGCAAAGCCAAAGAAATGCTCCCCGGCCCGGAAAACATCCTCGAAAACGGCCGCGCACCTAGCGGCTCGGGCGGCGGCTCCATGGGCGGCAGCGGAGGCGGTGAAGGCGGTGGAATCATCTACACCAACACCGTCCAACTAACCAACCCCGTAATCACCCTCCTTCGCAGCACCGGCCAATACAAAATCATCCCCAACGCTCCAACTGGAACGACCAACCAGGAGGGCGCCAACCAATGGGCATTCGGCTCCTGCTTCGACAACTTTGACGCCGCAATCCCAGTCGCAACGGGCAGCCTACCCCCAGCACCCCTAGCTGGCTTTACTGATAACTACGACGGCCGCCTCTGGTTCGACTCCAACGCCGACGAATTAACCCTCTACATCTACAACAACGGCGCCTGGATCCCAGCCGCCCCACCCGTATCCCTTGACGGCATCAACGCCACAATCGACGCTGCCCTCCTCGTCCAAAGCGACATACTGACACGTGTCGTTGCAGGCGAAACCATCCAAGCCAGAACGGCAAAAGTAGACGAGCAAAACATTTTCACCGAAAACAACATCTTCAGAAAAGACATTGCTCTCACTGACGGTGTTGACGATTTAATCGACATCTCATCAACAGAAGGGCGCATCGTCATTTCGAGCGATTCTGACGCCAAAACACCCAAAATCACCCTGGCCCATTTCGGTGACCATGAAGACGGCAACCGCAAAGCAGAAATCGAACTAGACGAAAACGGCACCAGACTCGACTTCGAGATGTCGGACAGCGTGCAGGATGTCCATTTTAGATTCGGTGACGAAGAAAAGTTCATCATCAACCACGAAGGAGATGCTGAATTCACCGGCAAAGTAAGAGTTGAGCCTGGCACAGAGACTAATGAAGTAGTCACTTTCGGCCAGCTAGCAACACTTGAAGAAGAGATTGAACAACTCGCCCCCACCCTGGAACGTGGAGCATGGAACTTCACTACTAACTCCGTTCCAGGTGCAGGCGAATACACACTGATTAAAGGGTTCCTAGATGCAGATGCACAGGAAGCATTGTGTCAAGCAACTTTTGCTGAGTGCATGGTTGCCGCCGATGGTGATCCTACAGCCACTTCAGCTTGTAGCAGGGATTTAGTTGATTGCCAAGCAGCCATTGATGGCGACACTGTTGTGACCACCAATATTTGGTCTGAAGCAGAATCAATTGTTTTTAACGAAGTAGATTCCAACGGTGTACTTCATACTTTTAGTGGTATCGATTCAGACCATCTTATTGACGTATTCAATGAAAGTGATAGTGCATTCATGGTGGGGGACATCCTCACTCATGGTGGTGGAAGCTTTCAGTTTGATCTGATTAAATCTCTAGGCGTGGCAGCCGGACTTGCTTCTATCAAAATATTCAAGACAGAAGGAGCAGTAGACCTTCAAAATTACGTCCGTAAATCTGGCGATGTGATGACAGGCCAACTTACTATTGAGGGCAAATCAACGGCCTTGATGCTCAGAGGTGAAGATAGCGGCTCCTCAATACTTTATATCAGAAACCCGGAGGATAAAACCATATTCCGCGTAAAAAGCGACGGCCATGTCCAAGCTGGCGATACCGAGTCCACTGCTTTCATGGCAACACATCAAAACGATGTAGCAACCAAAAAATACGTCGACAGTCAGTTCATTCATCCAGGAATGGGACTGAGGTGGAAGTACATTACTGGAAGCACTCCCGGCCTAGGTGAGTTTGCAATTTCAGGTAACTTTTCATTCCGTATAAGCCGCCGAGATTACATGGGTCGGGACTACTTTAGAGATCTATGTGCAACAGACCATGGCTCCAAAGGTATCAGTACTTTAATGACTGTCTATAGTGTTTCATCAGGCGTATATAAGCCTCATGAAGTCTTTGGAGTAAATAAGTACCGTTTTGGCTGGAGCACCAGTGTAATGGAGTTTGAGTACAGCTCTAAGACTCAAGCTAACGCACTGGTAGCTAACACTAAATACTACATTACGTTAGGCGGGCTTTTCTAAAGACTAAAACCCCTTGCCAACCTTCTTACTGCCGAGCCATGTCTTTCACCTTTCCCGATCCAACCGTCACCACTCAGTTCACCGCTGACAACGGCATCACCTACCTGTGGGACGATGACAACAACGGCCCTGGCAAATGGGTCGTCAAGAGCTTTCTCCACGAAGGCGTATTAGTCGACTTAAGCCCATTCCCCCCAGCCCGCCCGGATCGGCCCGACGGTCCCAACGACGGCGACCTCTGGTTCGACACCAGCCCCGAAGAACTAACTCTCTACGTCTACAGCGAGGACTCTGGAGCGTGGATTCCAGCCGCCCCACCAACAACCCTGGAAGGCCGCGTTTCGGAAGCCGAAGCCATCCAAATCCAAATTGTCCAACGCCTCCAAGCCAACGAATCCCTAACCAACCTCCACAGCGCCGAACTCCTCACGCTCCGAAGTGAAATCGCCGAACTAGAGGAAAAAGTCAATGAATTAAGCGGAATTGTTAAAGGCGGTGTTGCTCGATATACTCTCCAAAACAGCAATGGAGCACCTGTTTCTAGACCTGGCGAACTTGCCACTAACACTGGATTCTATTCAAGTGTTAATACGTTCAGCTTCGGCACTGCAGACGCTGATGGTGAACCTACCAAAACAATGGTCAATGGAAATATTATTGAAACCTTTGACCCAACGGAGAACGCAACTAATCGCTATAGCATCACCGACGCATCCGGTGCTCCTACGATAGTTAGCGTAAAATACGTTTCAGGAAACCTCTTTTATGTAATAGGCAGCGAACTTGAGGTCTATATCTACTGAAATAGAATTAAGCACATCTCCTTAAGACGTCATGCCCTACCCTTTTCCCGACCCAGCCGTAACACCCGAATTTGAGGCCGAAAACGGCATCACCTACATTTGGGGCGGTGACAAGTGGGTCGTCAAGACCTTCACCAGCCCTACCAATTACATTACGCCAGCCGTAGCGGACACAGAGTACGTCCGCATCGACGGCACCAGCACGATGACGGGCAACCTTACCACCACGGCAGGTGTGTATGGGATGAACCTGTTTTCCAACAACAAGGTTGTAGCGACGCAGGAATATGTCGGCACCTACGCAGTCCCTGCAGCTGGAACGCAAAGTACCACTTCTCCGTTTGAAGTATCAACAGCAATTAAACATACCGGCTACAACTACTTTCAAAAAAGCGGCAACTCCTTCTACATCTCGTGCGAATCCGGCCCAACCATCTTCGGAGTCTCAACAGGGAGTTCAGCAGCCGAAAGTGCCGCCAACTACTACGGCAAATGCACCGCTGACAACCACATCGTTAATAAGGCATACCTCGAAGGAAACACCCTCCCCAAAACAGGCAACTTAACTATTAGTGGCACCGCCAAATTTACCAATCAAACAGCACTAAATTTTGAATATGCAGGCGATCAAAGCGTCCTAACTAAAGACGACTTGCTGTTTTTTGGCTTAAAAGCGGACAACAGCAAACCTTCTTGGGAAGCCTGCAAAATAGGCATTGACCCTAACAATGAGAATTTCAGTGCCTTTCACGCAGGCAAACGTTTCTATTGGGAGAACACCTACACCTACCTCAACGGCAGCCTTAGGAACTATCTAAACGGCTGGTCCTACGACTTCCGCAATAATGACACTAGCAGCTCTGTTGTTGTCCTATCCATCTCCGGTAGCGCAGTTACATACAACGGCAGCACAACTGGTTCTACTTCAATTCAAACCAAAGAGTCAGTTGATGCTGCAATCAGTTCTAACCTTTCAACTTATGTACAAGAGACAGATACTCTTGGAGGTAGCTACCTATTCCAAAATCATGCAAACAATGTAGGAAGTACTTTAGATGGATTCTTCTTATTTGAATACAGTAAAAGTAGCTCTGGAATGGTTAATATTATTGTTAATGCCGTCAAAAATACATCTATTTTAAATGGTGACGTAGTAGGAACATTACCTGAAGGCTACAGACCAACAGCTGGAAGATGGCCTGTATTCACTCTAATAAATCAAAACAAAGATACAACTGCTCAGTGCGTAGTGACAGACGACGGTAAGGTTACATTTATACAAGTAAGCGGAGCAAGTACCAAGTTCACTGGTCAGCTGACTTTCTCTACACACAGTGGTTAATTACGGCGCATGGAACGCGAGTCCGAGCACTACCTCCACGTCACCACTGACGGAGCCCGCCTCCTCAAAAAGTGCGTCGACCTCTACCTGGAGCGCTGGCCCGGCGGCGACCCAGTCGAGCAGTTAAGCCTTTTCCAAGTGCAAGCAACCCTGACCGCAATTATCCTTGAAAACACCCTACTAAAATAAGCAAAACCCTGGAACGCCATGGCATTCAAACCGCTCCTGCCCAAAACGGAATACATGCGTCTTCCAATCCCCGACTACTCGGAGATCCAGAAACCAGCTTCGACCTATGAAGGTATTCCCGTTCCAGGTTGCCCACAGCCTCGGGAAACCTACCCACGTAAAGCGTGAATCCACTCGGCCCACTAAAGCTGCTGAACTTTGAGGACCGCGTACCAAAAGCGGTCCAAAAAGCTCGGCTTGCCATTTGTTTAGAGTGCGAGCACAAGCTGCTGGGTTTCTGCGAAGTTTGTCTTTGCCCCCTAGCAGCCAAAAGCTGGATAGCCAGCGAGTCCTGCCCAAAATCTCACTGGAGCGAGCATGAATTTCTGCGGGATTGAGCTAACTGGAACGCAGTGGGCTGCCATCGCAAGTTTTGCTTTTGCGATTGCATCCGAAGCCATCGGACGTAGCAAGCTGAAAGAAAACAGCGTCGTTGACGTTGCGATGAACCTTTTAGGTGACCGCGTCAAATCGATCGCCACATCCGACACGCCAAAAGCTAGCGATCGTACGGCTCCTGATGTAACCAGTCCGGCACCACGTCCACGCGGTCGTCCAGCGAAGAAAGCGCCTTCCTCCCGAACCGCACCAAAGTAGGTTTAACAACCACTTCCATCAGTGTCATCCCCACCAAAAACCCCACTAAACTATTGAAGATGGCGTGTAAATCTTCCATGGGTTACGGCACCAAGTCCACTAAGCCTAAACCTAAAAAAGGGGGCAAAAAGAAGTGAAAAAGAAATCTTGCTGGGAAGGTTACGAGAAGCGCGGCACCAAAAAAGGCAAAGGCGGCAAGACCGTCAACAACTGCGTGAAGAAGGGCACCAAGAAGAAGTAATGGCCTGCCAGAAATGCCGCAAGCGCCTAAACCGTCTTCAGCTCGAACGACTGGAACGCGAAAAGCTGCTACGTCGCCAGAGTCAAAAGAAACAAAGCCAAGCCCCACGTACAGAGAAAAGCCAACAAGAACAGCTGTAGGACGAGCATTCCGACCCCAAGTATTTCTACTCAGGACATTAGTCGGCATTTTTGTCGCGCAGTTTGCTTTGTTGACGTTTGCACTCGTAAAGTGCAACAACCGCGAAAACTGCCCGGACCTGGGACGCCGCATCGAGAATCTCTGCAACGTGGCCGTCGCCACGACCCTAAGTCTGTTAGGTGTCCGCGAGCAGGGCAAATAGACTGAGTACAGCGTATAATCCCCCACTACACAATGGCTTTTGGTCTCAACTTCTTCACGCTTGCCCCCGGTCTCCGGGTAGCTGGCGATTCCCTTGCCTACGCCTATAAGTTCACCAAAAAAGGCGGCCAAGCAGACAGCGCACAAGGACTTGAAGTCGGACTAACCGACGACCCAACCATCAAACTGCTCGAAGAAGCCGTCTCCGGCTACGAGAAAGTCACCGACCGCGACGCGGTATACACCGCTCTGGTATCCGGCGGGCTAACCGAGGTCGTGCCAGGCTTCGCGATCGGTATCGACTCCCTATCTAGCATCGAGGTTTCCACCGGCGAAATCAAACTAGGTGTCGCTGGAGCGCAACCACTGCTGCGATTCCGCAGTAATAACGTCCCTGCAGTCACCAAAATCGGTGATTCCGGCTACACATGGGATCTTCCTGCAGGAACATTCGCCACACTCAAGGCCGCAGCCGAGACTTACCAGTCCGATCTTAAAACTAAGGTCGATGCAATGATCGCCACCCGCATTGCGGCAGACGACACATTGACCGCGGCAGTCGCAGCTGAAACCGCCCGCGTCGATGCGCTAATCGCATCCGGCATGTGGCTCTACCCCGACCAAGCCGCCTTCCCTGCTGCAGCTGACAACCACGGCCGCATTGTCCACAGCCACGCCGACGCCTCAATGTTCTACGCCCACGCTGGAGCGTGGCACAAAATCGAGAACGAAGCGGAGGCAACAGCAGCGCGTCTGGTCATCCAGAACGACGTTGACGCCAACGAGACTGCATTAAGCGGTCGTCTCGACACCTTGGAAGCGGACCCTACGACTGCGGCTGCGCTTGCCGCTGGCGATGCCGCCACTCTTTCTTCCGCTAATACATACACAGATACAGCAGTTTCCAATGTCATTGGTTCCGCTCCTGGCGTGCTGGACACGCTGGGCGAGATTGCCAACGCCATCAACGACGACGCGAATGCGTACACCACGTTGGTCGCGCAGATCGCTGCTGTTCAAACCGATGTTGACAACAACGAAGCGGCTTCTGACGCCGCTGAGGCGACGCTACAGACAAATATCAACACGGTCCAAGCGGACGTCGACGCCAATGAAGCTGCTTCTGATGTTGCTGAGTCTGCTCTCTCTGGGCGTCTCGACGCACTCGAAGCCGATCCCACAACGGCAACAGCTGTGGCTGCTGTGCAAAGTGACGTCAACCAAAACGAAACCGATGCTGATGCAGCTGACGCAGCTCTCAGTGGACGACTTGACGTGTTGGAGGCTGATCCCACCACGGCCACTGCCGTCGCCGCCGTCCAAGCCGACGTTGACTCCAACGAAACAGCAGCCAATACGGCCCTTGCTCTAAAGGCACCGCTCGCCGACCCTGACTTCACCGGTCAACTCGAAGTCGACACCAACGCCCGTTTGGAGTTCGACTCCAACCTGACGAAAATCCACAACGTTCTCCGTGGAACGTCAATCGAGGTTGGCAACAACATCACGTTAAAGCCAGCCGCCGCTGACGGTCGCGTTGAAGTTGAGGGTGAGTTCTATCTTCGTCCTTCTGACCTAACGGACGCTGCTAACGACACCGCTGCAGCAGCCGCCGGAGTAATCGTCGGTCAGGTGTACCGCAACGGTTCCCAGTTAATGATCCGCGTTAGCTAAGCCTGGCCAACTAAATAAAATGGGGGCCACCCGGCCCCTTTTTTCATGGATGCTGATACCCGCGCCAACTGGGAAAAAGTGAAGGCCGCCCTAGAAGCTGCAAACAAGACAAATTGCTATTACTACCAGCGAGCTGTAGCTATCCTTAAGACAGGTAAAGACCCCCTGGAACGGTGATCGAAGCAAGCGTTTCAGCTGGTATTGCATTGGTAGCTGCCATGGCTGCAATCACCACTCGTGTCCACAACCGCATCAATGAACTAGATAAACGTGTCGACTGCGTCGAACTATCAGTAGCCAAAAACTATGTAAGTCGCACCGAACATTTCCAGGCCATGGAACGCATCGAAGAACACATGGTCCGCATCGAAGGCAAGCTAGATCTATTTATTCAAAACTACCCTAAGAGATAACTTGTAAGATAGAAGAGTAAACTTCATCAGCAAATGTCTGAGGACTTAGCAGTAGTCGAGGCGGTGCCCGACACAACACAGCCCGTGGCTGTAGACCCTGCGCTTCTCAACAAGCCTGTCATGCCTGCGCAAACCTCCTCCGGCGGTGCCGAAGACGAGAGTTTGAAGCTGAAATTGGGACTTGCCAACAAGCACACCAAGGAAGCTGAACGCAAGGCAAAAGAAGCCGAGACCGAATTAAGCAATCTCCGTCAGGAGCTTGATTCAATTCGCAACGCACAGCAAGCTGCGACCCAAAAGTCCCTAGAGGACCAGGGCCAGTTCCGCCAACTCTGGGACGACACCAAGAAAACGGTGTCTCTCCGTGATGCCGAGATCATCGAACTCAAAGCCAAACTTGCGTCAACCACGCAAGAGCGCGAGCAAGATCGACTCCGCGCCGCCTCCCTAAGCCAGATCAACACTGCTGGAGCGGTCAATTCACAACAGATGTACCTGCTGCTGCAGAGTGCACTGCGTCAAAACGAGCAAGGCGATCCAGTAGTTCTCAACGGGGGCGTTGAACAACCACTTGGTGACTACCTTGCAAATTTGAAGCAGTCATCTGATTGGCAACATCACTTTGGGGCCTCAGGTTCCCAGGGTATGGGGTCAGCACCAGCGGGAAGCGTTGCACCCGGTCGCGATAATCCTTATCGCAACGGCAACCTGACAGAGGCTCTCCGCCTTGAAGTTGAAAACCCGGATCTTGCTAAGGCTTTAAAAACCGAAGCCAACCGAGCGAAGTCCTAACCCTCTTTTTCTAGGAGCCAACTGTCGTGGCAGCACCCTTTCAGAATTACACAGGCGGAACATTTCTTCCCGACCTTGTAACACGCCCAGAATTCCTTTCTTACATCTCGGAAGAGATCTTCGAGCGTTGCGCCTGGATCCAATCCGGCGTGATGGTGCGCAACAGCGCCCTCGACTGCCGCGCAGGCGGCGTCCGCGTTCGCGTGCCCTTCTTCCAGCCAATCAACCCCACCGAAGAAGTAATCGAGTCCAACTCCACCTGGGGAACCAGTGGTGCTGGCTACTTGACACCGCAGAAAATCACTGCGGACGAGCAGATCATGACCATCATGCACAGGGGTTTCTCCTATGCCGTTGATGATCTGTCTGCCCTTGGATCGGGTTCAGACCCAATGGCTGCAATCCGCAGCTACCTGACCCGCGCCATCCTGAAGCTTCGCACTTCAACCCTGATTTCACAGGTCGAGGGTCTTTTCGACACCACGTTGACCGACAACACTGTCGCCAAGTGTTCTGGCACTTCCGCTCCAGACGAAAGCAACTACCTGACCGCTCAGGTATTTGCTGAAGCCCGCGCCGTCCTCGGCGAACGCGGCGGCGACATCACAGCCGTAGCGATGCACAGCTCCGTGTATTACTACCTCGTCCAAGTCGGCGCACTGACCTTCTCCTCATCCTCCCTGGTCGACGGTGGAGCGATCCAGTGGGGAGGCGGCGGCATCAACCTCCGCAACGACGACGTGGCCTATTTTATGGGCGCTCGCGTAATTGTGGACGACATGCTGGTGCCATCCAACGAAGGCACAATCGGTGAGTATCCTTGCTTCCCCGTCTACGCCTTCGGCGGCGGCGTGGTCAACGAGGGTGTCCAGCAGGAACTTCGCACAGAAGTCGACCGCAACATCCTTTCCAAGCAAGACGTGATGTCACTCGACTATCACTACGGGATGCACGTCATGGGAACCAGCTGGACTAGCGCCAGCGACAACCCCACAAACGCTGACCTGGAAGCAGGCTCCAACTGGTCTCTGGCCTACCAGACACCAAAACTGGTGCCCATCGTTCAAATCCAGGTGAACAGCCCAATCGCCGGTACGGTTTATACCTGACCTTTAGCACCAAGCCCCCTCCACCAAGGGGGCTTTTTTATGCCTCGCCATAAACTGAAAGAGCCCATCCCCGAAGCCTCGGCAAGATGATCAACCTGGCACGCTTACACGCCTACCGAGCCGGAGAATTCTGGCTAGTCGACGTTCCAGTCAAGGAAGCTCGCTGGAAGCGATTACAATTACTAAGCGAGGGTTGGATCGTAACCCACACTGAAATCGTGTAATGGCACCTGTTTTAACCGCAACGCTTGCAGGTCCAGACAGTAATAGCTATGTGTCCCTAGCGGAAGCGGACGCAATTGCGGGCAATCTCCCTTTCTACGCGGAGTGGGCAGCCACCCCCGAAGAAGACCGTACCATCGCACTAATTATCTCCACCAACTGGCTGGAGACGCTGGACTACATCGGCGACCGTTGCACTGGAACGCAAAACCTGAAATGGCCCCGCCAAAACGGTAGCTGCGACGGCATCACCACCGTCTGCACAATAATTCCCTACAAGATTCGCCAGACCGAAGTGATGCTGGCGATGGCCTACATCAGCAACCCCAGTAGCTTCCCCGACACCGGAGGCGGCGGAAGCGTTGCCCCCACTGGCACGTATGTAAAACGCCAAAAATTAGATGTGCTCGAAATTGAATACGACGAATTCAGCAACCCCCAATCCAGCAGCTGCGACAGTTGTGGCGACCCAATCATCGCGCAAGCCTTCCCCTGGCTCGCTGACCTACTGGGATGCTGGGCCAGTGGCATCGCAACCGGCGACAATAAGATGATTCGCCTCTACCGCAACTGATGAGCAAAGTAGACACCACCTTCGACTTTGCGGCACCATTGATTGCCGAATGGGGTCAACCCGCCCAACTAATCACCAAAGGCGATCCTATTTATGACATCAACACGGGCGAAACAACAGAACAGGAAATCGTTTACAACGTCAAGGTCGTCATCAGCAGCTTAGACATCACAGAAATCGGAGGTTTATACCAAGCCAACGACGTAAAAATCCTGCTCGACCCAGTCCAAATCAACTACATCTACCTAACCGAAGCCGACTACTTCCTCGTCCCCCGCGATGGAGCGCCCGACCAATACATGAAGGTCATCGAGCCCAAGACCTATCGTGGAGACAAGCCAGTCTTCTACAACATCGTCGCGAGGCCCCAGTAATGGCATCCCGCAAATTCAAATTACCCGGCTTCAGCGAGTACCTGGAAGAAGTAACCCAGGTAACCGCAAAAGAAGCCGCCACCCGCATTGTTGGCGAGCTGCAATTCCTTAGCCCCTGGTACTCCGGCGAATTCGCCACCAACTGGGTGGTACGTGTCGGCGACAAACGAATCAACCCAACCGTGCCTGCCAAACCCACCTACCAAAGAACAAGCCGCCAAACACTACCCGCCCCAGTAGTACCTTCCTTGCGTGGAACGGGCAGCAAAAAGAACGTTGGCTACACGATCGGCAACCTCACTGAGTACCGAAACGTGGCAATGGACCTAGTACCAGGCCGTGTTGAAGAAGCACGTCAACTCAGTGCTCCTAGAGATTGGTATCGAACTTATATCGAGGGTGGTTCGTTAACAAGTGCGTTGCAAGCAGCTGTCAGCACTGCTGCCCAAAATCCCCGCATAAGAGGTTTTAAAAGATCCAATACGTTCGGACCTGTGGGTCGTGTAATCAACCCTTTTAACTGATGACTTTACAAGAAATCCGCCGCCATTTTGAGACACCCGTTGTCAACACCTGCACGGCCCTAAACATCCCTTACCGGCCAGCCAACACTTTGGAGCCCAACGGTGACGCCTACTCCGAATTTGTAGAAGCCCGTCTGCAATTTGGGCAGATGATGCAGCCCAACGTAGGTGACTGCGCAGGTTTAGAAAATATCCGTGGATCGTTCATCATCGAGTACTACGGACCAAAAGGACGTGGCCCTGCCCGCGCCCAAGAAGTAATGGAGTTGTTGTTCTGCGATATGCTCGCACTCAAAGGTGTAACAGACATTAACGGCCCCAACTTCACGGAGTTGGACGACCGTCCTTATTACTTTGCGAGCATGTCCATGGCAATCATCACAAACAACGGAATCACAATGACCGGTTCAGGTGGTGGATCAGGCGGCGGGTCAGGCGGAGGCGGTGGAACGGGAGCCGTAACAACTGCAGACGTCGGCTTGACCAACCCGACCCGCGCCAGCTTCAGCGGGGTGGAAACGACTGTTATCACCCCACCGCCTACTGGGGCAACTACCCAAGAAGACGCCAACACGTACTTTGTGCAGGTGATAGATGAACTAGATGAAGCCGCAGAAGAGCAGAAGACTTACACTAACATTGCTGACCTTGACGAACTTGTCTGATGGCCTTCCAAAGAAACGATGACTACCTCGTCATTACTAGGGACTCCGAAGATAAGTCGTATAAGGTCAAGTTTGAAAAGGTTGTTCAGGAAGCGTCGATTGACGACCTGAAAGACGTTGATACCAGCGGTCTCAGCAACGGCGACGTTCTTACCTGGAACTCGACTGCTGGCGAGTGGGAAGCGAAGAACATCCCACCGCAGGATACGCTGTTCCTTGGGACTCGTGACTGTACGACTCAGGGTCCAGAAGGCACTGAAAAAGATGGTGAATTCTGGCTAAACACGGGCTCTGGCGTCCTTCTTGGTTCCTGGGGCATCAATGCGCCAGACAACCAAGTCTTTGGCGGTGAGCTGCTGATCGGCGACGGTGCAGGCAACTTCATTAACGGAGGTTCAGTCGGTGGTACGCCTACTGTCCTGAGTGTCGACGTCCAGAACGGCGTTAAGCACGTAGCCGGTACAAACAGCACTGGTGCTGTTCAGCTTGAGATTGATGAGAATTATCTTGACAATCTGTATGCCCGCGAAGACCACAGTCACCCTGACGCATCAATTGTTGACAGTGGATTTATGTCCGCTGCAGACAAACTAAAGCTCAGCAACGCCACATCCGCTGGTACGCCTGACACTTTGGTGATGCGCGACGGCACCGGAGCTACGACTTTAAGCGCACTGCAGACTGCCTACTACGATCTGAGCTTGCTTACTGAGCTGAGCTGAGCTAATGGCCTTTGCTTTAAAAGACACTGACTTGTTGGTTCTCAACCGAGCCGATGCAAGTTTTAAAGTCTCAGGCAAAAATTTTAAGACCTCGTTCGATCGCATGTACCTTTCTCGGTACGGCGACTCAATGGAAGGGGATCTTACTATTGAGTCTTCCTATGGTCTGCGACTTAAACAGCACGAAGGTAAAGAAAACTTTTTAGCTGTTTACAGTAAGTTCGGGCAGGTATTGGCGAAGTCAATCGATGATGTTGTGGGAGATGATCTGACTGCCATTAATGGTGGCTCTTACTGAACTGTTTCTTAGACTGGGTCTGTAGACCGTGTCTATAGACCTAGGAGCCCCCGCCTAGGAGAACGCCCCCACAACCCGAGTTTTTCTTAGGAGGCCAAATGGCTGACATTTGCGGAGACTCCGTCCTTACAGGGCAGGATGGCTCCATCGAATTTAAACCCCCTGGAACGTCGTTCTGCCTCGACGATTTCTCAGATTTCGGAACTGATGGCGACACCAGTCATATCACAGTTCCCTGCACCAACGACTTCCGCGTAGGCGACATCGTCTGCTTCTACGAAGGCGCTGGCGCAAGTCTGGACACCGCGCTCCAGGCAAGCACGGATCCTGACCGCGTAGCCCTCCAAGTCGTCCAAGACGGCACAATCCTCAGCTTCGGCAATGCCGTAGCCGGATCCGGCTACACCGACGGCAGTTACACAGGCGTTGCCCTCACGGGCGGCTCAGGCTCTGGAGCGACAGCAAACATCGTTGTTTCCAGCGGTGGAATGGCTCCTGGCTCCGTCCTTGTCAGCGGTGGTGTTGGCTACAAAGCCACCGACCAACTCAGCGTTGATGACGCAAATGTAGGCGGTGGCGGCGGAAGCGGCTTCACCATCGAAGTCGACAGTGTCTTCCAAGCTGGCACTGGAGTCCGCGGCTACTACGTCGTAGACAAAGGAGCCACCTGGATCACAGTATCTGGCACTGCCGGTGGAGCGGCCATCACCCTCAACGCTGACGGTGGTACTGGAACAGCAAACGCAGGCACCATCGAAATCGAGCTTTGCGATTTCTATGCAGTCTGCGGAGTACGCGAATTTTCACTGGACATCTCCCGTGAAGAACTCGACGTCACCACCCTGCCCTGCTTCGACAGTGCAGAAGACGGCTGTTCCAAGCTGGCCAACTTCCGTCAAACCCAATCCGGTTTTGCATCTGCAACTGGAACGATGACTGTGTACTTCACCGGCGACCAAGAGAACATCGCCAACCGTCTCCTCGGTTCCGCAGTTCTCAAGGACCAAACCGGTGCCCGCACCAAGCTGTACGTCTCTACCAAGAGCGACGCAAGCGGGGTGGACGATGCCAACAGCCTGTTTGTTGATGCCTACATCAACATCAGCGGCATGTCATTCTCCGTCAATCCTGACGATCCAACTTCGGCAGAACTCAGCTTCTCCGTCAAGAGGATGGTCTCCGCCTTCGGCCTCAAAGCCTGATACGCTGACCACGCGAGACAGCTCTAACCCCGCCTTTAGCAAGCGGGGTTTTTTTATGCAATACGCTATAGTTGTTATGTACTAGGGATAGTTATGGCCGGACGTTTCATCGACAAGCTGAAGAAGTGCGCGCGTCTCGAACCAGTCAAGAAAGAGATTGAACTGGATTCAGGCGACGAAGTCGTAATGTACGTCACTCCACTAACCGCAGCTGAGCGTGAACGCGCTAAGAAAGACGCCCGTTCTGAAGACCCTGGAGCGTTTGCTCTCCAGCTACTAATACGTAAAGCAAAGGATAGTAATGGCACTCCACTGTTTGGTCCTGGCGACGTAGCTGACTTAAAAAACGCAGTGCGTGACAGTGATCTTCAAAAACTAATGCTTGCCATTCTTGGAGGAGACGAGGATGAAGAAACCCTCGACATGAAAAGTGCTAATAAAGGAGATGAAAGCTGACGGGTGGTTATTGCTGTGTATGGGAGTAGCAAAAGAACTACACATGTCTCTTGCCCGCCTTATGCACGAAGTAACCGAAGAAGAACTCCTCCTCTGGAGCGCCTACTTCGGAGTCATGAACGAGAAGCAAGAGCAGATTATGAAGAGTGCTAAACGGCGTAGATAGAAAACTCACCGAAATATTTTGAACAAGCGTGCCTGTAAGCCTGGTGCGCTTCTAGTTCTGTTGAAAATGTACCTAAATGTATAGGTTTTTTATTTACTCGTATCTGTGCGTAGAAATTAATCCTGCCTTTTCTCTGGTGAACACCGGGTAGCAACTTGCCGTGCTTTACTTTGTTTTGATTGTTGGTAGTTGCCGTACTGCCTCGAAGGTTTGTCCAACGGTTGTTCAGTGTGCACCTGTCTTTATGGTCTACTAAAGATGGAGGGTCCTCGCCTGTCATCATCTTCCAAATAACTCTGTGCACTAGATAGTTCTGTCTATCCATCGACACAGACAGGTATCCACTGGAGCGTCCTCTACTTACCGGGCTACCTACTCGTATCCGTTTTCTAGGTTTTTTGTACCGCAGTACACCGTCAGCAGGGTCGTAGTCAAAATACTCTCGAAGCAGCTCAACAGGAGGCAGTGGCTTACACTGTGTCATCGCCTATCACTAGTAGGTGGTCACGCTCTAGGGGCTGTAACCCGCTGGAGCAACCCTATCCTAGCGTACGGCTAGACTATTGGAACGTAGTGCTAGCGGTCGATCGTGGCTCAGTTTAATGCTGACATCCTGCTGCAGCTAAAGACTGAAGCACTGGATAAGAAATTAAAAAAGGTCGAGCAACAGATAGGTAAGATATCAGGCACAGGAGTAAGTACTACAGGGCTTGAAAACCAATACAACAAAATAAAACAGAACTTAGTAAATGTAAAAGTGTTTCTACTGTATTAGGACAAATACATCATATTGCAGATAAATTTGATTGTATTATTTCTCATAGAGTGATTCATTCATGCCCTAATTATAAAGATACTTTCCGAGAAATTTTTAGATTAATGTCAGAAAACAGCAGTTGTTTTATTTCCGTAAGATCAAATGAATGTGTACAAAAAGATATTGATGTAGATTTCCTTAATAAAACTTCTTGCGAAATTATAAAACCTAATGGCAGATTTACTAAACTATTTGATAAAAAAGAATTTACTGACTTAATTACAAATTGTGGTCTTACTATAAAAGATAGTGGGCAATTTTATGAATTATCTGCTAAAACAACAAAAGCCAATAATTATTTGTATGCGATATGTCAGAACTAGAAAAACGTAAACTAAGAATACAACAAAAAATAAATCCCGGCGATACTAGATTTAACGCCAATACTCTTGATTTTGTAATAGATAATAAAAGTTTATTTTTTTACAATACTTATTGTTATAATAAAAAATATGATTTTGCACTGTCTCAGGATATGGATTTAAGAATAGGAATACAACATCAACATTTAACTAAAGATAGATTAGGAGAGATTATAGCTGCTGGCTCTATAATTATTGATTCTTTTGGAGATGTTATATACTTAGACAATCAATCTGGTACATTTC
>WLWF01001764.1_pt1 | contig 16804 bp, 28 predicted proteins | sample 6718331 | NCBI WGS metagenome assembly WLWF01 (sample SAMN12718692, study PRJNA515312) | sponge metagenome | isolation source: marine sponge | host: Mycale hentscheli | place: New Zealand: South Island, Marlborough, Capsize Point | collected 2003-05-01
AATTATATCAGAGTTCCTATTTCACGTTAACCCACTTTTGCGCTACAACAAGAAGGTTGTTATAATCTGCTGACATTGACTCTTCGAGATACTTCTCGACTTGCTCTTGTGAATAACCTGCTCTTTGTAAAGCTTGCTTCACTGCTCCCATGATTGCGAACGCGTTTCCGTCACGTCCTGTTAGTTGTACTGTTGGTTTCGGCATACTATTATTATAACAGAGTTCCTATTTTACACGAGTTGTGTAACCATCGCATCGAAAAACCTTAATTGTATCCAGATTCGAATCATATACGTTAATGGTAAATTTTCCATCTGGCTTTGAAGCAGTATAATTCGATCTTTTAAAGTCTTTTTCGGGAATATGAATTGTTCTAAGGTGCATACTATTATTATATCACAGTTCCTAAAGGAGTTCCTTCTTCAGATACTGCTCAGGAGTAGCTAGAGCGTTTCGGAAATTAGAGAGATCAACAATAATATCATCTAGAACTTCTCTCATATGCTGATGACCTCTACTGCTTTCGATATTACCTTTTACGAAATCCATTATATGCTCTTCAATATTTTCATGAGGCATATATACTCCTTCAGCTACATCAGTAGAACTATAAGGTGCTTCTGGAAGGATTGCGAAGTCTCCGTTTTTAAGATGCATAACGTCGTTGTTCATACCTAATTATATCGGAGTTCCTTACTCCTCTTCTGAATCCGGATTCAGATTTGAATCCCAACTCAGCTGATTAATCGTCTCAACTACTTCATTATGATGAGCGATAGTCTCAACTTTCTTTTCGATCTCTAAACCTAAATCAGGATGCTCTCCAATTGCTACCTGATTAGTCAAATAGGTTTGTAAATCTGCTCTTGCGATATCAGCGAGAGCTTCGTGCTTTTTCTTAATTGCTTTTAAATGTGCGTTCATCATTTTGATTTATTTATGTACTAGAGTAAATGCAACTTTACTACTCCCACCTAGCCTCTCCCTTTCGGGTTGTAGGCGTGAAGATTTTGACGCCTCGTTATTTGCTAGGAGCAGGTCTGAGCGGGATTCGAACCCGCATTCCTCTATAGACGCTCGCGAGCGCTCATCACGGTAAAGTGCACTTTACCGATATGGGTTTTATATAGAGGTCTTACCTTATTAGATGATCAGGCCATATTTTTTATTTTTCTACAAATTCTCGTTCTGTTAGAGTAGCTAAGAATCCTTTTTTCTTATATCTTGCTACTTCTTTATGAGCTTTTGAATAGGTAAACGGTCCCAAAGCAGCTACTCTCTCAAAACGATGATCATAGAGTTCGACAATATATTTTTGGTCTTTCATACTCTTATTATACAGGTGTTCCTTTTTAAAAATGGTACGCTCTATAGGATTCGAACCTATGACCCACAGCTTAGAAGGCTGTTGCTCTATCCAACTGAGCTAAGAGCGCTTATTTCAAATCTATTGTACCGTCGTTCCAAAAAAAGTCCATTTCTATCTCAGGCCAATTTTCCTCCATCCATTTAGATTCGCTCATCCATACATAGATTAAGAACAAAAAAATTAAAATTAAAAACACTCTAAATGAACTACTCATAACGCTTACCGTCAAATACACATACAAAATAAAGAGGATGTTTCCATGTATTTTTTACTTTATGAAACATTCCATCAGGAATTAAAACCACATCACTCCCAGCAACAGAGAATGTTTCTTCTCCTAGAGTCATTTCTCCATATCCATACTGAAAGAAATAAACTTCTTCTTGTCCTTTATGACTATGCCCTCTTGTTTCTTTTCCTGGTTTTAGGAGCGTACTACTTACTACTAGGTTTTTAAGATGTTTATTATCTTTAAGTAAATACGTCTCGTTATCTTTAACTATTTCACCACCAATATTATTAATAGGTACCTTCACCTCACATATACCAATCTACCCTTATATTCTACCCTCTAACGTCTCTTATTCAAGGCGCCAAATCTTATTTTCCTGATCATAATTACTCCAGGGCTTTTCAGCAAATACTATACCCGCAACTAATTTATTTAAATGGTTGTCGTTTAAAGTATTAAGAACCTTTTCAAATGTTTTTATATCTTTGTACGATGAAGAAGATTTTTCATTAATAAGCTCCATTATCTTATCAATCTTTTCTTCCTTATCCATACAATTATTTAGGTCTTCTAGACCTTAGTAACTGTATGTTAACTATCTTTTTCCTCCATGATATTCTACTGCGTGTCCTTCTTCTAGAAGCATCTTATTAGCATTACTCTCATCCTCATTAGGACTTATAAGTTCTCCTAATAATCTACCGAACTTACCTTTCTTATCAATTGAAGTTCTGATAACCATTTTATCACCCCATGAAGCTAAAATATCAATCAGTCTAGCCTTAGCTGCTAATCCTTTTGCCTTTTCTTCTAAATCTCTCGTTCTGCATTCAGGAGTGTTGATACCTTTCAATCTAACTCTCTCTTTAATGTGCATGTTAAATCCACAATCAATTGTTACATCTACTGTATCACCATCAACAACTCTTCTCAACTCTGCAAAGTATTCGTACATGTTGTTATTTATTTGTCTGAGAGAGGTAATTCAACAGGAGTCCAAATATTATTAACTCTAATCATGTAAGGTACAGTTGAACATTTACCTGTATCATCATCCATCGGAAATATTAAGATGGAATCGTATTTTTCAAATAGCTCTTGATTAAGCTTTCTATTTTTTATACTCGAACAGGAAGTTAGAGTTAGTGCGAGAATTATATATTTAAACATTATCTTAGTGCTGGTCGATATGAGCGGCAAACTACTCTTCTAGGAGCCCCTCTATATCTAATGTAATCTGGTCTAGTATCAAATCTATAATTAAATTGATACAAGTGATTAGTAGGTAGAACTCTATAGTAACGAGGGGTTGGAGTAACTGTCCTTACCGTATACGTATCAAGAGTACAGGATGATAATAATATGATTGATAGAAGAGATAGAATAATTGATTTCATGATGCTTTATGATCTGTAATCATATTTAGTAGCTTTCTTATAGCTTTAGCTTCAATCTGACGAATTCTTTCCCTTGTAACAGTATAAGTATCACCAACTTCTTCAAGAGTTCGCTTAATACCATCGTTCATTCCAAACCTCATCTTAAGTACATCTACTTCTCTATTCGTAAGAGAGCTCAAAGTAAACGTTAAGTTATCTTTAAGAACTTCAAAAGCAGCATCTGAACTACTGTCAGTATTATACTCTCTTTCATCTTCAATAAAGTCAGCAATAGTAGTATTACCACTATCACCAACAGGAGCATCTAGAGAAATAGGATGCATAGCAATCTTTAGAATAGACTTAACCCGTGTAGCAGGCATTTTAAGCTCATGAGCAATCTCTTCCGCAGAAGGCTCACAACCTCCAGATTGAAGCAACGTACGTTGAACTCTAAAGATCTTATTAATAGTATCAATCATATGCATAGGTACTCTAATAGTCCTTCCGGTCTCTCCTACACATTTGATAATAGACTGCCTAATCCACCAAGTAGCATAAGTAGAAAACTTATACCCTCTCTTATATTCAAACTTCTCTACAGCTTTAATCAAACCAAGATTACCTTCTTGAATCAAATCAAGTAAAGCTACTCCTCTATTAGTATACTTCTTAGCGATACTCACTACTAGTCTTAAGTTAGCCTGAGCCATCTCGCCCTTAGCTTTACTCATATCTTTTAATGCTTTACTCATAGCAGATTTATTATCATCACCTACATGATTACAAAGACTAAGCTTAGTCATCTTCTTAAAGCTGAATCGCTCATAAAGCTTTTTAGCCTTCGCTTTACTACATTTACCTTTATGAATCTCTGCTCTAGACACTTTAATCAGATGACGAAGACCTTTCATATACTTCTCTTTAGAAGGAGTATCTACGACTTCATCAAGTCGCGTCTTACCATTTAAGATATCTTTAGCTACTTGCTCGTAATTCTTAAAGCAGTTATCATCTGAATAGAGAATATTGAAAGCTTTATTCTCAGCAGTCTCAATTCGTTTAAAGATTTCAACTTCTTGCTCCTTAGTTAGGAGCTCCGTCTGACCCATTTGCTTCATATATGCGCGGATAGGATCGTTCGCGCGTTCTTTAGTTTCTGGCATTATCTAATTATATCTAAGTTCCTTTAACGTTTTTAACTCCACATAATATAACCTCTTTTACAACTAAGTTCAACAAGAGATTACAATTATTTTGCATGAAGTTCCTTTTTAAAATGGTAGGAGCGGTGGGATTCGAACCCACACTGTACGGATTTTAAGTCCGTTGTCTCTGCCAATTGGACTACGCTCCCGATGGTGCGCCCGGTGGGACTCGAACCCACGACCAAGGGTTTATGAGACCCCTGCTCTAACCACTGAGCTACAAGCGCTTTCATAATTATATTATAGTATAGTTCCTTCTACAGAAAATCTATGGAATTTTAGCTAAATTTAATAAATATTTCTATGAGCGAATTCGATAAAGCAGCTAACGCAATCCTAAGAGGATTGAATGAGAATTTTATTAACAGTGCAGATGATGCTATCCAGCATCGGTGAGCTAAGACTATTGCACACCCAGGTCTGGGTGAAGAAGACGAAGAGTTTCGTGTGATTGATCATAGCTTAAATGCTGATGGTATTGTAGAAGAATACTATGTTGATTACAAAGATGAGTTAATCTCAGTACCTGCTGATGAAGCTAAGGTAATAGTTGCTGAGAGTCACGGTGATGAAGAAGAAGATGCTGATGAGGATAAGAAAAAGAAAGAAGACGAAGAGCATGATGATAAGGACAAGGATGAGGATGAGGAGGAGCTCAACTCTATTAGAGAGGCTTATGGTCTCAATAAAAAGACAAAAGGTCCTCATGGAGAGAAACCTAAACTTAACTGTAGATCAGTACACGCTATTAACTATTAATCTAACTTAACCATAAAAAAAGAAAGCCTCCTTTCGGAGGCTTTTTTTATGAGCAGATATTCCTGCTAAAGTTCTTTAACGCCGATCGCGCACCATTCGGAGTAAAGTACTTCTTATTTTCATTCCAACTCTCCTCAGAGAGTATCTCAATTTCGGCACCAGTCTTATGACTATATACCATTCTACCTTTCGGACGAGAGACATCAGGACCAGTATGCGCGCACGAGGCGCAATTTTTAAACCCGAATTCAACTCTAGCTTTTTCAACTTCTCGTCCACAATTTATACAATTTCTAATATTATCGTTTACCATGCTGCGTAAATAGCTTGCGGACTATCTTCAAAGTCCTTACGTTCTTTCTCTTTCATCTGATACCAAGTAACCATCATCTCTTCTTCACGGATCTGATCCTCCTTAAAGTCTCTCATTTCTCCGTAAGATAGACCATGCCTCTTAGCGTACTCTTTATCACTATCAATAAGTTCTATCGTCATACTATTATTATAGCGACGTTCCTTTTTAGTTCTACGAATTAAACTTCGCATACCAATCCATGATCTCGTAATGAAAATCCTTCTCAGAGATAGTACTCTTGCTTTCAATAAACCATTCAGGTTCACTATTAGCAGGCTTCTCATAGATATTGATCTGCTCTTCAATAGGATCGTGACGAAATATATATTTTCCAATTTGACCTTCCATTATATTAGACTTAGTTCCTCGGTTACTAGTTTAGTTAAGTACAAGTGGCAAAAGATATCTAGTTCATCAGATATATTTTTACCAACAATATTATTATCTACATAATAAACTCTCATTTCAGTTATGCAAGGTATAGATTTCTCGAATTCATAAAAGGTGTGAACTAATATCCCGGGTCCATATTCAGACTCCGGGATATAAGTTCTATGAATATTTATCCAGCCCACTTGATTGCTGGTTCTTTTAGCACACGAAGCGCCTTAGTTGAGAGCGTATTACCCATAAGAGACCTTACGAGCTTCTCAGGCGTTTGCTTCCTACTATGAGTTTCATACTCAGTAAAGGCATTAAGAGCATCCCAACGAGACTCTCCAACGTTACCTTGACCACTCTGATAGAGCTCTACAATCTTCTCGCGATTATTAATTCTACGAGTCGACTCGTCCTTCTCTACTGGAATGAGCAGTTGAGTAAGTTTAGCCATCTGATCTCTAGAGAACTTTTGATTCTTTAGAAACTCAACAGTCATATTAAAGCCTTTGAAGTCTTCAATATTTTTAGCAATCCTACCAATCATACGCTCTACGTTTGATTCGAAGGTTTGAGAGTGACGAAGATTATCTTCTCGTCTCTTTTCAATTAGATGAAGAGCATTATCACATGCAATTCGATTAGTAGAAGGAGCACATTTATTAGAGTTCATTCCAGTATTATCCATTACTGTATAGAAATAACCATCTACTTTATCTCCATCAACATCAATAGGATCTCCTAACTTTGACTGAACCACAACACGCTTACCTTCACCAGCAAAAGTATAACCTATATGATCAATACCTCCTACCCTATCACTAGCAGTATCTAGAATATCAAACATTTCCTCCATTTGAATTGGACGATACTTCTTACCGCATGCACCTAAGTGAGCGCCGTTATCGGAGCGTTCAAGAGCGAATACTCCGTTATGTTCACCGCGATCATTTTGAAGCGGTACTTTATTTACCTCAAAGCGAGGTACTTCTTCTAGCGTTTTGATTTCTGTTAAGAATCCCATTTTTTCTATTTTTTAGTTTTTCTGTTCTACTCTCTTATTTTAACCTAGTTCCTTTAGGTCAAATCTTTCAAATTTTTCTTTAGCACTCCTAAATGCATCGTAAATCTTAAGTACTTCAGTAGTTAACTTCTCTTGCTTTCTAGCATCTCTTTCTTCTTTAGAGTTGTAATAAGCATTATACGAAGCAAATCTAGCCACATGAGTAAAGCCAAAAATATACTCTTGAAATGCATGCCTTAGTTCATGCAAGATAGTACTAAATACGTATCGTCTATTGCCTACAGTATCCAACTCCATTTTATAGGTTCGTAGCCCTCTAGATACTCTTTCCATAGTAGATTGCTCCTTCACTCTACTCTTCCAGACTTTCACATCTACATATATCTTACGATTGAATCCTGCTTCAAATATTTTAGTACAAATATCCCCTAATAAATCGAAATCAATCTCAGTTTCCTTGAGTATTCCTTTCGAAGGTATAAAATTAATCATCCTATTTTCTTAATAACTGGTTTGTTAAATCCTTCTGATGTAAGTCTATCTCTAACTTTAACGGCATCTTTATAATTATCGATGTGTTCCTTATGAAAACGGAGTAGACCAGATACCGAATCCCGGTATTCAATAATGTATTTACCGTATTCAAACGGCTTTATGGGCGGTCTGCGCCTGTTCATACTATAATTATAACAGAGTTCCTTACATTTCCACTAAATAATGATGTGTTAGAAGATAAATTATTGGAGAATAGTTCCGAAAAACAAAAGAGACTTTTGGGTCCGGCGGAGCGTGCGTATAAAAAACCAGATATTGGCGTAGAAATTAAGAATAAATCTGCTTACTATGTGATTAGAGACTGTGCTTTAATTACAAGTAAGTTTTTAGTATTGCATATTTGGAATGCTTATGATGATCCTTTTAAAAGCCTTGAAGGTAAGTTTACAGAAGCTGACATTAAAGACTTTTTTAAGAGAGCTAAATCAGATAAAAACGTTAATAATATCAAGAGTGTAATTATTTCCGCAATGAGAGATAAATTTGACACTACTACTACTTCTAAGTCATTTGACTATTCAGTAGAGGAAGATGATATATATGGTTACTATGGTGATACAGAAGAGAGTAATGACGACTTCGTAGAAGAAGAAATGACTGAAGAAGAGATGTTCTTAAAGTTCTTTAAAGTTAGCTAAACTCAAGCTTGATAGCCTTTGACGTACCAGCTAAGCCTAGATACACATCTTTATCTTTTACTAACGCATGCGTAGAGTATCCTGTACCTAAGCTCATAATTCCTGAGCCCTCCTTAACGGTAGGACTATCTCCTTTAAAGAAACATTCATAATCTCTCCATTGTATTTCATTTGTATGTGGATTGATTCTAAAGCATAATGTATCAGCCCAGAACGCGCTATATACCCACCCATCAGGTCCTAAGAAGCCATGGAAGTTTTTATTCTTATTAGCTAAATTAAGATACTCAGAAGGTAAATCAACTTCCTCATAAGAGTCATCAACGCAGTTAATAATTAAAATCTTCTTTCCTTGTCTAGGTAAGCAAAAGACTTTATCTACTGCCTCTACATAGATAGCTCCTATGTACTTATGTGTCCATCCTGACACACCAGATGTAACAGGAGCTCCTTTTAAATATTTGAACACTCCATTCTTATCTATTTTAGCTATACTCTTTCCTAAAACTTGAGGCATATATATCTCTCCTTTTTTATCTGTAGCAGCGCCCCAAATATGATTACAGCCTCCTATTCCACTATACACTGGCTTTTCTGGAGTAAATGAAGTAGTTTCACCTGTCTTAGTATTGTAGGTATATATCTTTAACGTTCTAGTATAAGAGGGCATGTAAATAATACCATTTGTACCTTCAGCGCCTGATCTAACTTGAGGAGTAGATTGATATTTCTTTTCAAGAGTAATAGCTCCTGTACGTCTATCTAACTTACCAATAGAAGCTGTATAAGCTGGCATGAAATAAGTATTACCGTCAGAAGCTTTAACAGTGCCAATAAATCCTTTATAACCTTTCTCTTCTCTTGTAATTTTATCTAAGACAGTATCTGTCTTAATATGCATATCTGATTTATACCCTAAAGAGTGAATGACGTTTGAATCATCCAAGGCCATTGTACGGGTTTTAGTTAAGTTACCTACGATTTCTCCGGATAGATATTTGAATTTTGGCCATGATTCGGTTAAGCACTGAGAAAAAAAACCAGAGTTAGTATCACATGTAGAAGGGGTACAAGTATCTACTTTACAAGTAGCTTCAGTTTGTACAGTACCTCAACACGAGGTAGGTTGACAGGTATAGCATGAGCAACTTGAAGGTGTACATGAGCAACAAGAGCTTGATTGGCAGGGAGCAGGTGTACATGAGCAACATGAGGCTGTCGTGTTAACTGTACAACAACAAGAACTTGATTGACAACAAGCAGATTGAGATTTTTCTGAAGGAGTTGAATCTACGTTAACAGTTGTAGGTGCCGTATCAACTTTTAAAGTCTCCAGCTCTTTGATAGTATTTTGTAAATTATCGATTATAGAATTAATTTTATCTGTCTGGCTCATTAAAATATTTATGCGTAAAGCCTTAAGACTCAACAATATTTATTTTCTATATTTCTCAACGTAATACTTTATAGTTTTAGCTAAACTAAATTTACTTTGCCTCTTAACAGCCTTTAAGTTATGTTTAGAAGTAAGTTGGTATTTGAAATCATGACCTTTTCTATCGGTTACAAACTCGATGTAGTCATTACTCTTTCTTTTAAAAGCTGGATATTGAAGTTCAACTCCTTTAATAATCTTCTTAATTAAATCTAAATTATTAACAACCAAATTACCTACTACATTATAGAGATTATCTTTACCGTTTAAAGCTACTTCAATAATAGCTTTAGCATGATCTTCAGCGTGAATCCATTCTCTAATATTATCTCCTTTACCATAAACTGGAATCTTATTACCAGATATAATTGATCTTATTACAGTAGGTATTAATTTTTCATCACCTTGTCTCGGACCATAGTTGTTACAGCATCTTGTTATAGCTGCATTAATCTTAAACGTTTCGATATAAGACTGTACAAGTAAATCTGAACCAGCTTTAGTAGCTGAGTATGGCGACCTCGGAGCAATAGGGCTCTCTTCAGTAAACGGTGGATCATCTTTACCCAAGTGACCATAAACTTCATCAGTCGAAACATGTACCATTCTACAGTTATGCTTACGAACTAATTCTAATATTTTAGCTGTACCAACTAAGTTACTGTTAACAAATGAGAGAGGATTATCAATAGATCTATCTACATGTGACTCAGCAGCTAGATGAATAACATAATCGACTTGCTTGCTAATAAACTCTAGAGGATTGGCCATATTTAACCTCCAATGATCATCATTAGATATATCTATGAAATGATTCTGTACTCTTTCATCTTTAATAATATTTTCCGTAGAAGAACCAACCCCCATCTTGTCGATATTATAAATAAAAAGATTATCATCCTCACTCTTTAGAAGTTCTTTCATTACATATGACCCAATAAAGCCACACCCTCCAGTTACAACATATGTACTCATTTCTTCTTAATAATATCAGGATTCTGTTTAATTGTTTGTATCGTAATTAAGTCTTTTATTCTTGTAGTTGACCACTCATGCGACCTTGTAGTATAGATTACCCTTGGAGGTAGATCATCTCCTGTAAATGGCTTGCCAATATAATCTTCTCCAAGTATTCTAATATCAGGTTTAAAAAATTTTATAAGTTGATACAACTCTTCTTCAGTTTGATACATATATACATCATCAATGTACTGAATAGCCATTAAGGTTTTATACCTTTCATAATAAGGAATTACAGGCTTGTATTTAGTATACCTGGTAGCAGAAGGGTCTTGTTGTAGAAATACTAAAAACTTATCACAATGTCTTTTAGCTTCTTCAAAAGTATAAATGTACCCCGGGTGCAATAAATCAAAACTTCCAGCTGTAAAGCCTACAATATCTCTATTCATCCTTTATTATATTATTCAAAGCTTCACGAATAGCAAGCTCTTCAAGAAGAGGGAAGAATGAATAATCTTTTTCTAACTTAGTAGTATCCAACACACAATTAGATCTATTCGCTTTACAATTTAACTCTTCAAATTGAACCCATTCCCAGTTAGGATTACCTAACTTAAATGACTTCATAAAATCAATTACACCATCAGTAGATAGAGCCTGAGGCTGAACGAAGTTAACAATATCTTTTTCTTTAGTTTCTCTACCTTTACTAACTACCATACTAATAAATTTAATTAGATCAGGCATATATGTTTTAGAGTTTTTAAGATTGATTAAGTTATCATACTTTTTAATTTTAGTAAGATATGATCTTTCATGAAGCTTATCGCAGAAAGGCATACGAACTCTTAAAATTAAACCATAATCACTTCCTAATTCATAAGCATGCTTGCTCTTAGAATAAGTAGAAGACTCTTTACTATACAGTCCGAAGTTTGGTTCATCTTCTTCATCGTATTGTTTTTCATAACCTGTATAGATACAACCAGAAGAAATATGAATGTAATTTATATTTAAACTTCTACAAATCATACTCAATCGTAAAGGAGCAAAAGTATTTAACTCATAACAAAGTTCAGGTTCTAACTCGCCTTGGTCAACATTAGGCCTTCCTGTAAATCCAAAAGCATTAATTACATAATCAAATGCAGAGCTTTTTAAGAACTTATCTAGATCTTTTGAATTAGTATAATCTAAAAAGTCTTTCTTAGCAATAACAACATCATGCTTCTTTTTAAGTTCACTGTAGAGGTATCCTCCAACGTATCCATATCCAAGTATTAGTATCTTTTTCATTATATTTCTAAAGTATTAGACTCATAAATTTTACTATGAGTATTAGTACACCTAATAAACGTAGCACATTTACTAAGATGTTTAAGCTGACTTGCACCTACATACGTACAAGTACTTCGTAATCCTCCAAGGATGTCTTGTACAACATCCTTAATCAAACCTCTATAAGGTAATGCAACTCTTCTACCTTCTGATGTTCTATAATCTTTAAGTCCTCCACTATGCTTCTCATTAGCAACCTTACTGCTCATTCCATAGAACTCTACATAAGATGCGCCATCCTTCTCGATTACTTCACCGCCACCTTCTTTACAACCAGCTAACATTGAACCTAACATTACAAAATCTGCCCCAGCACCAAACGCTTTAGCAACATCGCCTGGAGAAGTACATCCTCCATCAGCAATAATATGACCATCTAATCCATGAGCAGCATCAGCGCATTCAGCAATACAACTAAACTGAGGGTAACCTACACCAGTTTTAATTCTCGTTGTACATACACTTCCTGATCCTATACCTACTTTAACAATATCTGCTCCAGCTAGAAGTAGCTCTTCAACCATCTCACCGGTAACTACATTACCAGCTATAATATTAGTATGAGGTAGAAACGCTCTAACCTTTTTAATAAAGTCTACAAAGCTTTGACTGTATCCATTAGCAACGTCAACACATAAAAATTTAAGAGTATATCCTTCAGTAAGGAGAGCTTCCTTCAAGAAGATTAATTTATTAAAATCTAAATCACTCTTACCTATAGTGACAGCTACGTTATATTCTCTTTCAGTAGTTAGTTCTGCAATTAAAGTTTTTTTATCTAGTGATTTTTTTAAGCAAGTAAACAATCCTATATCAGATAACTCTTTTGAAACCTCTACGGTTCCTACCCCATCCATATTAGCAGCCATAATAGGAATGCCAAAATATGTTCCGCCATGTTTAAACTTATACGATCTATGAAGATCAACTTCTTTTCTTGACGTTAGAGTAGATCGCTTAGGTCTAATCAACACATCATCGAAATCGTACTTGAGCTCAGTTTCTATTCGCATGCCTATCTAATTATAAGGCATAAAACGAATAATCAAGACAAAATATGATCTCTTATATTCTCTATTGTCACTTCATCCTCTTCTATAGCATTAGCTATCTGATCTAGAAAAGTACCACCTAGTTCAGATAATTCAAAATCTTCTGTACTATCTAACAAGTCCTTAATTTTGTAAATTTGCTCCCATAAATTTTCCGTCTCCGCGTCAAACTTTTTAAGTAAAGAATTTCGTTTCATATTGCTATTTATTAATTAAATATAATTAATGTCATTCTTATCAGAAGTAAACTTAATTTTAGAGAAAGTTGGTCCTTATAAGCCAATTAACTTACCATATAAATTAAATGCATTGGAGCCTGTAGTGAATAAACAGACGACAGACTTTCATTTTAATAAACATTATAAAGGATATGTAAAGAAGCTTAATGCTGCTATGGGAGGAAGAAGGAAGATACCTCTAGTAGAGTTAGTTAAAAATATTGACAACTATAATGATAAAGTAAGAGACAACGCTGGTGGAGCTTACAATCATCAATTATTTTTTAACATGATGAAGCCTGGTGGTAGTGATTTTAACGGAGAGATTGCTGATAGGATCAAAAAACGCTTTGGTAGTTATGCAAAATTTAAGAAAGAGTTTATTGATAATGCAGCAAGTCAATTTGGTTCAGGCTGGGGCTGGTTAGTCGAAAAAGATGGTAAGCTAGATCTGGCTAAGACACCTAATCAAGATAATCCTTTAATGCATAACATGGGTAAGCCTATCTTAGGAGTAGATGTATGGGAGCATAGTTACTACCTAATGTATGGACCAGATAGAAAAGAATGGTTAAGTAAGTTTTTCGATATTGTTAACTGGGACTTCTGCTCTGCTCTTTTGCATACTAGCTAAGATAGCTTCTACTTCTGCTTTCATATAATTTACATGATAAGCTAAAAATCTTTCATCTTGCAAATAATAGATTACACACTTCCTGCATCTCTTACCAGTCATTCTTTCGTAAAGATAAGCATATAAAGATAGCTGTAATCCATACAAATTAAATTCACAGTTATGCAAATGACTTACAGGGTCTTTTAATCTTTCACTAAACGGAGAGCTAAATCTAAAACGTTTATTAGTTTTAAAATCACCAACAGTAAACTCACTTTTATGCTCGTAGATTAAATCTGCTGTGCCAGCTATTTTAAACTCTTCGTCATATAGAAGATTCTCACATAATACATTCTTAAATGAATCAATAGAACGTTCTGCAGCTTTATCGTAAGACTTACACAACCAACCATAATTCTCTCTAACATCACCAAAGCTAATATAATCTTCTAAGATTTTATGAATATCTGTACCGCGGTTACATGCTCTTACCTTTTCTTTTTCCCACATCTCCAAGACTAGCTCTTGAGATATACCTTCCCTATTAGCTACTCTCTTAGAATGACCATCCCTATCAAAAGGTTGCTTATACTTTCCGAGTAGAGTAGTTACCGAAATAAACTTTTCATTAGTATCTTTATGCGTATACGTATGAGACGCTTCATCAAACTTTATCTTCACTATCTATTATTATATACTGATTATCGATAAATCAAGAATTTATATACAACTCTCTAGATCTACGTAAGTTTATCCATAAATATATAAAATGGAACCAGAAAAATCCTTGCTTAAAGAGTTCCTCCAAGGAGGCTGGGTTGTACCTTTAATTGGTGCAGGTGCTATGTTAGCGCGTTTATTATCCGGGGAGAATCACTACACATGGGGCCAACAACTTAGAAAGATATTTACTGCTGGTATTTCAGCAGGTATCGCATGGTTTATATTAGAGCAAACAGAAATATCATCTCTTTATAAAGCAGTTACATATGGAATCATAGGAGTTATATCTCCAGAGGTTATAGCAGGTATAGTAAAGTTAGGCAAGAAGTTTGCGGATAACCCTGAAAATATTATTAAGAAATAATAGTAATGAAACCCAAGTACTTAGTATATCTCTTATCCGCTATTATATTAGCTTTTGTAGTTAAAGGTTACTTTTGCGTAGAGATGATAAGTACCTACTTAAACGCGTTAGAGAACGGAGCTTCTACTAAAGATGGAGATTTACATTGCTCCATATGTGATAATCTAGAAGATTTTAAAAAGCATTTATTATTATCTGGTGTACTAGCAACAGTTATTGCTGTTTGTTGTAGGTTAAAAGCACCAAAGTAAATAAATATAAGTATGGGAAAGAAGATATCCGAACTTACTATAGCTAGCACACCATATGAAGGTGAAGAACTTTTTGCAATGGTTGAGGATAGTGCTACTGTAGCAGCTCCTATTAGCTCATTTCAATCATTTTTATCCGGGCAAGACCATTTAGCTTCGCCGTTTAAGAACAATCGGTTTGCATGCACACAAACATTCTTAGGTGCTATTAGCGGAATGAGTACTTTAACTATAGGTACCGTTGCAACACACACCAACTCTGGTTGCGTATCTACAATCGCTGGTGGTAAGACTAATACAGTTGCAGGTGATTTTAGTACTATTGCAGGAGGTTGTAATAACACTATTTGTAATAGTTCTTCTGTAGCCTTCATTGGAGGAGGTCAAACCAATCGCGCTATATCTACTTGCGATGCAGTAGTAGGAGGTAGTGCTAATACTGCTACGGGCGGAAGTAGTTTTGTAGGAGGAGGTGCTTCGGGTACAGCTTCCGGCTGCTCATCAGCAGTAGTTGGAGGTCAAAGTAATTCCGCGCTATGTGCACATACAATAGTAGGTGGAGGTCAAAACAATATTGCAAATGGTAAGTGTAGTAGTGTTACAGGTGGTAGAGATAATAAAACCGAAGGAGATTTTTCTACTGTTGTTAGTGGTAATGCTAACCAATCAAGAGGCGACTATGCTTCCATAGTTGGAGGTTTAAGTTCATGTGCCATTGGTAAAGCTTCATTTGTTGGAGGAGGTGCTTGTAACTGTGTAACAGGTCTTAGTGCTTTTGCTGGAGGAGGGTTAGTTAATAAAGTCACTGGTGCAGCAAGTTCAATTGTAGGAGGTAATACTAATACAGTATCAGGTAGCGGTGCTTTCGTTGGAGGTGGTAACTTCAATAATGCTTCAACTAAAGAATCTTTTATAGGTGGAGGAGCCGGAAATGCTAATGGAGGTGCTTGTTCTGTTATAGGAGGAGGAAGTAGTAATACTACTTCAGGTGCTCATTCGTCTATTGTTGGTGGTTCTGGTAATTCTGCTAGCGGTGCACATTCTACAGCTGTAGGAGGTTGTACTAATTCTGTAGCAGGAACTTGCAGTGTAATAGTAGGAGGTAAAGGAAATAGTGCTCCCGGATGTGAAACTTTCATTGGAGGAGGAAACTGCAACGAAACCACAAGTACTTCAGATGTAGCTACTATAGCAGGTGGTGAATTAAATAAAATTTGCGCTAATGCAGATCATGCATTTATTGGTGGAGGTTGCGCTAATTGCATAGCAGCTAATGCATGCGATGCCGTAATAGGTGGTGGTGATAATAATACAGTTGCAGGTGATCATGGTACTGTAGGAGGAGGATGTGACAATTGTGCTGGAGGGCTTAAATCATTTGTAGGAGGTGGAGGCGACAACGTAGCTGCCGGGACAGCATCAGTTCGTGTAGGTGGTCTGTGCAACACTGGTTGCGGTCCATATTCTTTTATTGGTGGAGGAGAAGCTAATGCAGATAACGGAGGTAATATGACCGTTATTGTTGGAGGATGCGGTAACACTCTTACTGGTTCAGTTACCGGAGCATTTATTGGTGGAGGTAGTAATAACAAGACTTGCGGTTATAGTTCATTTATCGGAGCTGGTGAGAGTAACTCAATGGGATGCTCTAATTCATACTTTGGAGTCATCGTTGGAGGTCGTAGTAACTGCTTAACTGGTTTAAATGCTGTTCTTGTTGGAGGAGAAAGTAACTGCGCTTTAGCGCCCTGTACAACTGTTGGAGGTGGAAACGCTAACTGCATAGGGGCATCAGGTGATGGTGCTACAATAAGTGGAGGTATTAGTAACAATGTTAATACCGCCTGCTCTGTTATTGGAGGAGGTTGTAATAATACAGCTACAACTGGTTGTTACACTGTTATTGGAGGAGGACAGGGCAATATATCTCATGCAGCACATGCTGT
>WLWF01001766.1_pt1 | contig 16801 bp, 22 predicted proteins | sample 6718331 | NCBI WGS metagenome assembly WLWF01 (sample SAMN12718692, study PRJNA515312) | sponge metagenome | isolation source: marine sponge | host: Mycale hentscheli | place: New Zealand: South Island, Marlborough, Capsize Point | collected 2003-05-01
ATTATTTCTTCAGGTATCCTTGCCAACACAAGGCCACCAACCCCGATTAACCCCTGATATTGACCTTGTTGAATCACTGGAAAGTCATGATCGCCAAGTTGGTTTTTTACTTCTTCAGCTCTTACGAACTCCCAACCTTCTCTCAATTTTTTAGATACATTACCTGTATCCATGAAACCGACACTTTCGGTTCTTATCCAGCGATGCTTAAAGCCCTGTGGTGCAGGTGGTGCATCTAGACTTGACGGTGGAGTCCAAGGTTTATTTCTTAAATCTTTTGTTTCCCTCGAACTGCGTGAGGTTCTATTTTTTTCAATCATTTTTTACTCCTTCACGTGTTTAGCGTATTCTTCTAATGGCACTCCGAGTTTTTTAGCTATCGCTACCTGTGAACGAGTGAGTTTCACAGTTCTGCGTCCTTGCTGTTTACGCCCCGCTGAGGCAACAGTTTGAACGGGTCTTTCGTCTTCTGCAAATTTAGAAGGAAAATACCCCCTAATTTGTTTGTCTACTTCAGTATAGTACTCATCGGACTCAGGGTCAAACCCCTTTTGGACTAAATCTTCATGAATACCAAAAGCTGCATTAGTCATTGCTTTATCTTGGCCAAACCAAGAATTCTTTCCAACCCAACTTTGTGCTTTAGGACTAGGTTGCACTTGAGGAGCTTGTTCTACAGGTTGTGCTTGAGCTTGCTCCTCTTGTTCTTTTTTTTGTTGTTCCTTTTGTGTAGTTCTTATTCTTGCTTTTTCTTTTTCAACAGCAAGTTTAGTAAGCTCATCATTAGCTTGCATAATTTTTTCTGAGTCTTGAGATTCAATAGCTTTTTTAAGTTTGTCTTTAACTTGTTCTCTTTCAGCATCAACTCTAGCTTCAAACTCTTTAACATAATTATCATCTACCTCAGAAGCAGTTTTTTCTACTTTAGAATATTTAGTTTGTAAACCTTTTGCATAATCAAGAGCTGCTTTTTCTCTTCTTTCTGCTTCTCTCCAATTTCTAGTTAATTTAGCAATTCTTTTTTCAACATTCGTAGAAATTTCTGACAAATTGTCTTCGTTTTTTTCTACTACAGTTTCGATTTGTTCACCCTGCTTGTGTTCAGTGTAACCTAAATCTACAGAAGGGGTTTCTAAACTTTCTTCTTGTTTTGGTTGTACCACATTTAAAGTTTTTTCTTGTGCGTCATCTATATCTAATTCTACTTGTTCTGCCATAAACTACTCCTTAAAATAGTGCGAGAATATCCTCTGGTTTTTTAATTGTTCCTATAATTTCATCATCATTAAGTATTCGGTGCTCACCATAATTAGTTTTAAATCGAGCTCCTGCATATCTTCCGTAAATAACAAACTGCCCTTCTTTACACCAAGGTCCTTCAGAAAACTTTTCTTTATCTTTGTAACAAAGAGCTCCCATTTTAACAACAAGTCCTACAACAGTTGTTATTTCCTTAGTTTCTAAAGTTTTGTCTGTTAAATAAATACCACCTTTAGTTTTAGCTTTACCTGTCCAAGGTCGGACAAGTATTCTATATCCCACAGGATCAGGAATAGTATCTAAATATTCTTGAGTTTCTTTTGGGCCTTTTGGTATTTTAAGTTTTTCTTCTTTTTCATCCTTTGGTAGGATTAACTTAGGTTTCTTGTTCAATATCATATATATTATCTTCCTTTTTTTGCAGGTCACTTAAGTCCTGTTGCAATGTTTCTAAAGCATTGATCTTGCCTCTAGCATAATGTAAATTTTCTAATGTGTCTACACTATAAACGAGATGTTCTTTAGCTTCTGTAATTCTTTTTTTTATAAAAGCTCTTATTGTTTGAATAGTATCTATATCATACATTTTTTTATATTATTTTAAGTTGAAAATCTTTTTCTTTTATAACAACCATAGCTTTTGTTTCAATCCAAACTCTAGCACCACAAGATAAAGGTTTGTCAGGACTGTATACAACTTTAGAGTCTCCTCTAATAACAACCTCTTCTGCGTAATGATTATTTTTTGCAGTTTTAACTGTTATTACAGGATCATCTGTTTTGTTTTTTAAATTAGCTTTTATTTTATGTTGGTTTATATGTATACGTTTTATCATTTTTTCATATTATCCCTAGCTATACCTTTTGACTTTTCAAAAGATCTCATGGCTCCTAATCCTAAAAGTGACATAACTAATGTAACAAGTCCCTCCATTTCTAAACTTGGTGGCATTAAATCTGGGTTAAACATTACAGCAAACCAAGTTAAAATAGGCCCGATAAAAAACTGCCATAGTAAGCCCAAGCAGCAAACCCACATTATTGCTGGCCGAGCTCCGCTTACAAATATACTAGGATGTTTAGCTTGTTCTTTATTAATATCTATTTGACCTTTGGCTAATTCATTAGCGTGTTTCTCAGCCATAGTAGCAAGTTTGTGTGCTAATTCATTTTTTTTGTCTTTGTCTTCTACGAACTTTCCGATTAGTTTTGTCGCTGGTCCTATTAAGCTTAGTAAGGTCATATGGTAATCCTTTCAGTTTATTCCAATGTTGTTGACAATAATATTTAAATTTCTCATAATCTATGGCTTCTTCTTCACAAAAAGAACATTTTTTGTGTGCAATAGCTGCTCTCCATGCTTGATCAAATGTTTTCATCATGTCGTTTATAAATTAATTTACGATCTCCTCTACGAACTTCTTTAAATCCAATTTTTTGTAAAGACCAATCGATAGAAGTTATATTGAATGTTTGGTAATCATCTATAATAATTAAACTTTCGTCTTCCATATTTCGCATACAAAATTGTATTTGTTGGTTTAATGCTAAAGTAGTATGTGGCCCATCTAAATGAATTACAGAATATTTACTATGTAGGTATGTTTTTCCATCAACAGTTAAAGGATAACCATCTTTCATAACTTTAAAAAAATAAGTATCTGGAAACTCAAAAAAAGCAAACTGTGTGTACTTATGTAAGTCTATTAAGGTTTCAACTTTCATGTAATCAGTGTAGTCTGCTGTAGTAGGAATACCGTCATCATAATGCTGGTAATTTAAATTACCATAAGGATCAACAGCAATATGTCTATAATAAACTGCTCCCTTAGATATTACAGCGTCCATTATTGTTTTAGAACCAAGCCCTCTTCTCAATCCTATTTCGCAAGTTAGAACTATATCGTTCAGTTTTAACTTTTCTATTTCTTCTGTTATAAATTCGTATTCTAAAGAATCGCCAGCAATCATTTAACACCAGTAAATTTTTTACCTTTCGTTTGCAAGGGTTTTACTCCTTGTATATCACTACCTTGTACACCATTTTCACGATGAGGGCAACCTAAATCTGATAAGGCTCCAATTTTTAAACCTTGTGGTAAAGGTCCCTTTTTTGGTGGGGCTCCTCTTGCTTTACCTATTCTATCAGACAAAGCTAAGGACACATCTTTTGTGCTTACATAAGTTGGTGCTATGTTAGTTACATTAATTGCATCTTTTTTCTTTTTGGTTATTTTAATAGCTTCTTTGGGTTTGTATTGTTTTAATTTACCTTTAACCATTCGTATAGTAGGAAATAATTTACCATCTGATCCCATTGTTCTCAAAGTTTGGTTATTTTTAGTAGGCGTTTTAGGGTTCATTGCTCTATTAACATAAGAATATTTTTTACTTTTAATAATCTTATCTACAACTTTATTAGCTACTGAAGGATTTAAAGGTTTTTCCATAATTTTACCTTTTTTTGCTTTTTTTATTTCATAAGGCATAGGAAACATTTTTTTTCTACCTGATTGAGATCGTTTTGATCTAATTTTTGCCTTAAAATTAGCTAAAGAAGGTATTTTATCTTGTCTAATTGGGTTAGAAGGAGTTTTACCAACAGTTTCAAGCACCGTAGAGGCTACATTTAAAAATTTAGAGCTTTTACTTTTTTTCTTGCTTGTTTTCTTTTTCATTTTTGTCCCTCATAATATCTATTTTTTGATCTGCTACTCTAATTCTTTCGCTTGAGGAAAATTCTGCATCTTCTCGTTTCATTTTTTCTAAATCTATCTTTTCATCAAACTCTTCATTTTTTCTAATTTCTATTTCACCAAACTCTTGAGCTTTTCTTTGTAAATCAAGAGCTTTTAAATCTAACTCTCTTTGTTTTAAAGCTACAAGTGGGTCAGGTTTTGAAGAACCTGCTTCTAAATTAGTTAAGCTTTGTGTTAACTCAGCAATTTGTTTAGCTATCATAGAATCCGTTAGTGCTTCAAAGTTTTCTGGGTCTGCTTTAGACATCTGAACTAAATTTTGATCATTTTGTATCTCTAATAACACAATAGCTCTAGCTTTAAATGATATGTGTTCCATAATGTGAGCTTGTAAAGAAGAATATACTTGTGGGTTTATCTGAACCATACGTGTATTCATAAAAGCTGTGTGTGATTGTATATGTGCATCATGATCTTGTTGCATAAAAGCTTTTAAAGGAACCATTTTCATAGCATTACTGTTCTCGATAGCTGGATCTAAAGGTGTAGGTTTTTGAGCTGGCTTTAATAAGCTATCAATTTGTTTTGTTCCTAATGCTTCATACACTCTATAATATGCTTCTCTCATATCATGTAATTGTGGAGCCGCAGAAGCAACTTGTAACTGAGTCTGTGCTAAAGTAAATCTTTGCGATAAAGAAAATACATCAGGATCAGCTACAGGTAATACATCTACTTCAGAACTAAAATCAGCCATTTTAACAAACCTATTACCACCGTATACTGCGTAAGGATATACTGGAGGTAAATATGTTCCAAAAACATTTCCTAAAAGTTTAAATTCTTGTCGCATTGAATAATAACAACGCTTGTGAATAGCACTCATAACTCTTGAACCACGTTCAAGTAAAGCTAAAGTACTACCAACAGCTCTGTTTTGTTTATCATTGCCTGTTTGCATATCAGCAATAGAAGCAAAACGCTGGCCTGCTTGTACCACAAAACCTAAAAGAGAAAAAAGAGTTTGACTTGGGTCTTTAAAAGGCAACAACATAAATTGATCTTTTATGTTTCCTCCCGGAGCATCTACATCTCTAAACTCACCTGGTTGAAAAGGTTGATCGTCATCACGAACTCTTATACCTCTTGATTTAAAACCAGCTGGTAAATTTGCTAAAGTTCCTGCATCTAATAATTGCCTTAATGCAGAAGTTGCGGCTCTTGATAAGCCTCCTATCATATGTATTAAACCAAAACCATAAAAACCTAATCCCGGTAAAAATTTAAAATGAACAAAGAAATCTTTTCTTTTAAAAGTTTCATCCGTAGGTTTATAGTTTCTATATATAGATAATATTTCTTGAGAACCTTCATCGATAGTAACAATGTAAGGAACCTTAATATTTTTTAAATCTTCATCAACTTCATATTCTTCTAAATCTAAATCTACGTGCATTTCAAGAATATTAAATTGATAATCTCTGTCGTCTGTATCACTTGTGCCTTCAATCTGATTATACTTATCTTGAACATCACTATCATCAGAACGAGATGGTAAAATATCTACCTCTCTATAAAAACCTGCTCTTTGTTTTTTAAGAATATCGTTTTCACTCATTTTAATAATGTGTGTTATTCTATCGCAGTCTTTTAAATCTGTTGCGTAGTAAGGTACAACTAAATCTTCTGCTGGTATAAATTTACTAACAGCTCTTTTTATAACTTCATCAAAATAAACTTTTTTAAAAGTAGATCCAGCTAAGGGTAGATAAAAAAGCATTTGATCAAACTCAGGAGTGTACTCTTCCATTTTGTCTGTCAACATATAATTCATAAACTCTTTTACTCTTTGAGCTTGTTGTTCTCTTTCTGGGTTTCTTTCACCTATTACTTGTGTTTTTACAGGGCCGTTAGAGGGAAGTAATTCTTTATAGGCTTGTGCTTGAAATTGTGTAACAGCTTCTGCTAATAAAGGATGTGTTACAGAACTAGCTCCAACAAAAGGACGACTTTCTTCTGAGTACTTAAACCCTAATAAATCTAAACCTTTTATGTAAGACTTTTCCCAATCAGCTCTTGATTCTTTATCTTTTTTGTAATCAGAAACTAAATCACCAGCCATACGTCCAAGAACACGCTCATCAATTTGTTCGGCTAAGTTTCCGTAAAACTCAATAGCTTGTTGTTCTTGTGAAAAATCTTGAGTAGGTTCTTCTTGAATCTGCTCGTCTTCTTCAATTTCTATATTAGGACTTTCCTCTTCCTCTGTAATTACTTCTTCATTTTCTATCATAATAATTTAGTAGGTTTGTTTCTTCCTAACTTACATTTAGCTGTAGTGCTTCCACCTTTTTTCATGTAACCCATCTTATTTCTAACAGGTCTTGGTAATTTACGTAACCCTTTATTTTCTGGAGGAATAGGTTTTAATCTTTTCATACCACCTTTTTTCATCGGTAAACTTTGTAAAATTTCTTTACCGATCTCTACAGCTTCAGGAGCTGCTAATATCGTATTACGAATTTTTTGGTATCTTGAAGTAACAGGATCTTTCTTTTTCTTTTTTGATATACCGCCAGATTTTCTTTTAATAGGTGTAACTTTTTTTAATACTTTATCAGCTTCATCAATAGAAAGATTTTTTGGTATTTTACCACCATAAATCTTTTTAAGCTTTTCCATATTCTTGACAAAGTCTTTGCCTTTTCTTACACCACTTTTACTCATTACAACATTCCTTTATAGTAGTCAGCCATACCGCCTTTATTCATTTTAGCTACTTTTTTCTTTTTAACAGAACCTCCTGTTTTTTTAAAACCCATAATTCTTTTTTTCGAATCTGCTGCTTTTTTGTCAGACTCTTTTAAATAACCAGCTTCTCTTGCTTCACCTTCAGATTTTTTTTTCTTTTTTATAGATTTCTTTAGTCTATCTCTTAATTGACCTTTCACAGTAGATAAATTTATTTTACCGCTTACAAAATCTTTTACTAAATCAGGGGCTTTATCAAATAGAGCATCAGCCTGAGCTCCTTTAATTTTTGACGCTAATATATCATACGCATCTTTTCCTGCTTTTATTTTACTCATAATATTTCTCCTTAGAATTAATAGTAATAGTCTACCATTTAAAACCTGACCTTACTAGTCCCCCTTTGAAATATCCTTTAGTAGGTAAATCTAGCATATCATTAGGTATTGGTAAAGTTATCATTTCGTCATACAGCTCAGGGTTAGGTTTTCCGTCTTTTAACTTATCTATTACTTTAAGAGAAATACCTCTATTTATTTTTTTTGCAACTCGTAACGCTCTTATAGCTTCTTTGTCTGTGGCAAAGGACGCATAGTGTTCTTCGTACTTTTTCATCTTTGGGAAAAAATTTTTACCTCTACCTTGATTAATATTATTATCTTCTCTAGACCCTTTTTTATAAACTAACTTATAAGGTTTATCTGGATCTGAACGGGATACCAACCTTTTTTCAAGATCAACTCCATAATCTTTAGCAAACTTTTCCATAGCTTTAATTAGCGTTGAACTTTTACTAGGAAGACCTATAGTGCCTTCAGCATCTTTAACACCAGCTTTTCCTTGTTGAGTTCCGTACTGGATAAAATTAGGAGCTTTATCTAAACCTCTTTTTCTAGCATGTAAAAATTCTACAGGATACACAGCGATATGTGTTACTTCAGGCAAATCTTTTGAAGCTACTTTTGCATAAGTTTTAACAGCATGATCTGATACGCCTTGCATACTAGATAAAGGTAGATAAGGGTATCTTTTTTCTTGATTTGTAGTTTTGTACGCACTTAACATATCTTTTTGCTCTCCACTAAATCCTTTTTTAAATTTCTTTTCTTCTACCATAGCATCTAACAATAATTCTCTATATTCTTTATTTTGTGGATCTGTTAACAAACCTTTTTCCATTCTAACATCATCTAAACCTTCTAATCTTTTTTGAATATCTTGTAATTTTTGATTTACATACGCTCCTTCTTCAGCAGCTCCTGAAAAAAATTCTGTGTTATAAGGGTTTATTCTTTCTATTCCTTCCTCTTTTAATCTTCTTAAGTTCTGTCCAAAATCTGACTGTAGTTCGTTAATCATTATAACACTATCTCCGTTATCTAATTTTTGAGTAGTGTATCTTGAAAAATACACAGGGTTCACCTGCAATCGTGTAACTCTCTCTTGTAATCTAGGCATCTTCCCACCTTTTTCAGAAACATTATCTCTAATAAGTTGTGTAAAATTTCTATCCATAGATTCATTAGTAGTACCCAAGTGACTCGCACCCATATGTTGTGAGTTTGTTTCTACAGCATTAAAGAAATTTTTATTATGTTCAGGTATATTAAAAACAATTTCTCCATACTTTTGTTCACCACCAACGACATAGTCTACATAGTTTCTATAACCTGGATATAAATTTTCTTTAGACTTTTTAAGATAACCTTTTATTGTTTTTTCTTCTAGTTCTCTAAGCTTACTAAATACGTTGCTTAAAATTTGTGGGCCTTCAGCAATTTTTTTAGGGTAAATTGATTGGTTCAAAAAAGAAAATTGTTCTATAGCTGCTTGTCTTGGGCCAAGACTATTTATAATTTGTTGCACAGCATTTCTTGCACTTGATCCTTGTAATCCTGTTATATCTCCATCAAGTCTACCTCCATTTACTTTACGTAATTTATTTGAATACATATTGTCCATTACAGTAACACCCGAAACATCCAAAGGTTGATCCATCATAAATTTAGAATTAACATCTACTGTGGATATTTGATTAGATATTTTTTTTAAATCTGCTTGATATCTTTCTATCTGATCTTTTAATTTTTTAGAATATTTCTTAGAGTATCCTTCAACAGTTTTACCAAGAGCATCTTTTGATTCTATTAATTTAAAATCGTTATTGGTTTCTAGAAATTTTGAAAGCTCCTCATTCGTATCATCGATATATTTTTGTAAGTTAAGGTATTCTTTTTCTATTTTATCTAACCCACCTTCTAAAGCTCCTTCTGCTCTATCGTCATATTTTAAATGTGTTAGTCTTCCGTGATACAACGGATTGTTCTCTACTACTTTTATTAATTCTTGCTTAGATATTTTTTTACCTTGGTCTTGTGCTGCTTTTAAATAACCACCTACCAACTCATTTTTACCTGAAGCCACATCTTGTTTTAAATCTTTTTTTATAGTATCCAAATATTTTTTTGCTTCTTTCTGACCATAGCGTTGTCTAAACTTATCTATAGCTAAAGCTACTTCAGGATCATCTCCTATATCTATAGCCTGTAATACTTCTTTACTAAACTGAGATTTAGTTTTAAATAAATTTGCATCATCAATTTCTGTTTGCTTTATAGACAAATCCATTTTGTTTAAAGTATTTTCATTAGAATAATTTACAGATTTGTTCATACGTTTTTGTATCCACTTGACCCATTCCTTCGGGCTCAGTGGTTCGTTGTTCGGGTGTGCTATAATCTGTTCCCTAAGAACCGAGGCCCGTGGTAAGATAGACTCGCTACCTTTATCGAAATCTTGAACCAAGCCCCTCGTGAAATAAGGATCATTACCTTGAATATACGTAGGGTCTTTTGGTGTAATTTTTTGCAAAGGATTTCGTTCCGTTGCAAACTTTAAATCATTAGCATCTTTTTTTATTCGTGCAATACGTTTAAGTTCTGCTACATCTACTTGTTGCTTTTGTATTTCAGGCGTAGTGACTAGTTCCTGAGATAAGGGGGCATCTAAAATATCTAAGTCTTCTACTTTAGTCGGTAGCTCTTCTTTTCTTGGACCCTTCTTTAACAGGCTTCCTAAACCTTGGGCTATTTTCTTAAAGAAAAAACTACTCATCGCATTTACAAAGCTTACCAAATAATCTTTTTTTAACCCAGCTTACTTTTATCTTACAAAAGCTATACGCCTTCTTAATCTTTCTTTTGATTTTTTTCATGAAACCTCCTAGTAATAATTGTATTGTTTTGGTGGAACATCCTCATTATCCACATAATCAGAGTATAACTCAACAAAGTTACCTTGTCTGTACCTAAGAAGTGCTTGGGACATACTATCTACATAATCATCATTAGCTCCGTGAGGAAACGCTGCACATTCGTCCATTACTTCATCTGCAAACTTTTCTCCATGTGGATACCAAATAGACCCGCTTTCAAATAAAGGAGCTACCGAATTAACTCTTGCATGTTTATCATTACCTCGTGTCGGTGTAAACGGAACAACAGGTATACCCATTCTACGAAATTCTTGTGTCAAAGGTTCACCACTAGCTTTTTGTTCTATAATAATTGTTTCAGGTTCCCAATATTTATACGCATCTAATGCTACAACCTTTAGCTCAGGAAAATCATATTTACCCCGTAGTGCATCCAGTAAAATTATATGGGGGGTAGCTTCGTCAGGATAAAATATACCCCATGTCGTTATAGCAGAATAGTCCGCAGTTTCTTTTTTACTAAACGCTGTATCATAACTTTGTATTACATGTACCAGATTTGGAACTGAGTCCCCTTTCCACGCCTGCCACCATTCACGTTTTATAATCGCTCCTTCTTCCGAAGTAGGTTCTTGCATATACTGAGCAGACCAGTTACGAATAGGAATAGACGCTTTGACTTTTTCTAAATCATCTAGTTCCCAATACTCTGGCCATACTGGGTTCCCTGAGTCGAGGATCGCAGGAAAGCTAACTTGTTTCCATGTATCTGCTTTAGGTTCAGTTTGAGCCTTCAAGAGCCTTCCCGTTAAATCGTCCTCGGCCCAACGGGTCATAACAACTAGGATCGAGCCTCCTGGTTGTAAACGTTGTCTGGGTCCTGAAGTGTACCAGTCGTACGCACGTTCCATGGCAGTATCGGACATAGAATCTTGCTCCGTGTGGGGGTCATCAATAATCAATAAATCCGCACCACGGCCCGTAATCGAGGAACCTACTCCAGCAGCATAATACTCGCCACCTTGATTCGTTTCCCAACGACCTTTGGCTTTGGAGTCCTCACGCAGTTTAACGTCACCAAAGATTTGTTTGTACTCTGGAGAATCAATAATGTTACGAACCTTAGCTCCGAACCTTGCGGCAAGTTCTGTATTGTGAGAAACCTGCATAATTTTTAATTTTGGATACTTACCAATAATCCAAGCGGGGTAGTAAACGGATGCAAATTCAGATTTAGTATGTCTGGGTGGCATATTTATCAAGAGCCTCCCTTTTCTTTGATCCGCAATATCAGTAAACTCTTTGGCTATAATCTGATGATGGCCCCACTTTTCTGGATCTTTAGATTTTCTACAAATAAAATCGGGCCAAACCTCTTGGACAAAAGCTAGAAAATTATCCTGACAAAGCTTTACATGCTGAATCCAAAGCTTTTCTACCTCGAGCCTCATTTGTTCGGTGGTCATCAATTCTGTTTTCATAAAGAACATTATAGTGATTACTAGAATTTTTACCACCATATTACTTGTGGCTAACTTAACATTTATGCTAAATGTTAATAGGGCTTTCGCAAATGATAAATTATATTATATTATTTCTAAAAATGATTTTGGAATCTGTATAGAGCCTTCTAAAAAAAAGCCCGCGAAAAGCGGGCTAAGGTTCTAGCAAGTATTGGTTATTTATTTATAGTATATTTGTCATAACATTCCATAGAATATATATTATAAAAATAAATAGTATTACAATTATTATATCTATCATTACGCCGCCCCCTTTAATGTAGTTTGAATATCTTTTGTCTGTTGGTTCATCATCCAGTTAACAGCCGTGTTAGCTTTACTACTAGCTTGAAATATATAATCAGTGTTATTCTTTAAAGCTTGCAACCAGCTTTTTATATATTGCACGTGATCTTCGCGTGGCTCAACATTATAAAAACCTAACGTTTGCATTGTATAAACTGAACCTAGTTCCGCAACCAATTCCTCAAAGGCGTAACGCTCGCGGGGTGAATGTTTGTCATTCGCTACACGGTTGACGCGTTGTTTGCTTTTTGTCGCGTGGGTATATTCGTGCATCAATACAGAATAATAAGCAATTATACTTTCGAACGTTTCAATTGGTTGCATTTCTACCTTATCTAATGAAGGTATATAGCAGCATCTATCCCCGTCAATAAAGTCTGTATCAATATTGCAATTAGCAATAAAAGATTCTACAAGCGGGTCGCGTTCTAAAATAACTTTTTTGGTATTTTGCTTTGCAAGTTTGTTTGTATATCTTTCAAAACTTTCCTGCTCTAACTGTTCACAATTGAAAACATTGAACCACTTAACAGACCAGAATTTATCATAATTTCCACAAGGTAATTTTTTCTTTTTGTTCTCTACTATTTGAGCCAACATTACTGGATGACTTTTTGAACCCTTTGCAACATCATAGCCCGCATTAGTCCATTGCTTATAGCCTGCAAAATGCGAATACTTATAATCAAGCGTTGAAAGATATAACCAGTTAACACCGTTATAAGGTTTTTTAGTAATTGCATTGAGTGGAATACCGCCACGCGAGAACCAGCTTTTCTTCCAGTCATCCGCGTTAACAGTCTCCAATTGAGCGATAATTGAATCAGTAATAATCTTCTTTTTACCTTCTACAAAATCGCGTTGTTTTTCGCTTTTATATGTCATTTTTTTTAATCCTCATTTTTGTTTAATTTACTTCTTTATAATAGGCCTATTAAGCTATCATGTCAATAGCTAATTTTAAATTAATTTCCAAGCGATTCATTAGCATATTATTATATTCTAATATTCTAATATTCTAATATTCTTATATTCTTATATTCTTATATTCTTATATTCTTATAGAGGCCCAGCCGTCCATTAGCATATTATTATATTCTAATATTATGATATGGTATGGTATGGTATGGTATGGTATGATGTATCATAGCTTGATAGGAAAGTCCAATCAATTCTACTTATGACCCCATAAAATCTTTTTACTGTACATCTTATGATAATAGGCGTATAGTTAATACAGGATAAAGAAAGATAGTGTAAGGATACACTGAATTTAAATGAGGACTAATGCTATGGGTATATATGATAGTAATTGGCAAGAAGCAGAAGAGCGTTATGATGAAAAAGCAGAAGAAATTGCTGATAAGTTATACAACGCTTACAACAGGCTTCATAATTGCAATACTGATGGCCTTAAACTACGTTATAAAAAAGTAGTTAAAGAGTTAGAAGAAAAGCAATTAATTCACAGCAATAACTTTGGTTCGTGGGTTACAGAGCCAGAAGAAGGCAAAGTGAAGAAGTATGTTGAGTATTTAGAGAAAAAAGGCTACATGGTTATATTGCCTTAAAGTAAGATGAGCCACAAGGAAGTGGCTCTTTTTTTAACTTGCACATTATATTTAGCTAGGATAGAATAAGATGTGATTAACAAACAATGAGGACAACGATATGAATCAAGCATGGAATAATCCAAACGCTTTGAAAGATTGGAGTTATATTCATAAAGGTAAAAAGAAGTATATAGATGCGTGGGCAATTATATTTCCGCATACCTCAGACGAACCACAAAACTATGTTTTTATGTTGGATGGCAATAGGCAAAAGACATTTAGTGCGGTTCATTTAGCTGAAGCATTATATACAGTTAAGAAGGAATTCCCTGAAGTAAAGGAATATAAATTTCAGGGCGTGATTTAAACTAACCGCGAGAGCCGAAAGGCTCTCGCATTTTAATGAGGACGACGACAATGAGAAAATTAAACAAGAAACAGAAAACAATGATAAACAATTTTTTTAAAGACAACCCAAAGGAGTATAGTCTTAAAGAAGATTTAGTTAGAATGGTTGAGAAGGTTAACTGGTATGAAACTGCTCACGGTGATATTCAGAATTACTATTCAGATTTACAAGTACAAGCAAAAGTAAACGAGCAAAACAACAGCGATTACGCAAAATTTAAGCGAGGTGAGTTATGAGTCTATATCTAACAGGTTTAGTAGTGGGCATAGGTTTAGGTTTAATGATTGGAGCAATTGGCCTATTGATGTTCATGGAGTATTCAGACTAGCTATCGAGTTATGGTGGAGCAGATTTTATCCTCATTTAATCTGTTCCGCTTTTTCTTTTTAAAAAATAATAAAGATTAAGATAAAGAATAAGATATGGATAAAGATGACGATCCATATGATATGGTATGGTATATGATATGGTATGGTATGGTATGGTACGCGAATATTAGCATAGTCTAATATAATAATATTCTAATATGGTATGACATAAAAAAGCCCCGCAAGGATCGCGGGGCTTTTTAGTTACATCTTTTTATATACACCCCTCTAGTCGTTCGTTTAAATGGTTAGCAATCTCACCCCATGCTACATCATTAATAAATGCTGAGGCATAGTTAAAAACTAATGTATTGATGCAGGCATATTCGCTTTCTAGTATGTCTTCAACATGATCCCTACACATTTCCCATGTCCACGTCCCTTCTATCTCTAGGCCATCAAATATTTCTAGAGCTACTCGCCACGTTGCGTAGTTATGCCAGCCATTATAAGTATTGTCTTCACTCATCTTCTTTCCTCATTAATAATTAATCGTGAGTTAATTATGTCCTATCTTCATAGGATAGTCAAGTGTGTATTTTATTTATTTTTAATTATTTTTATATATTCCCGCCCGCTCCACCCTTTTATTATATCATAGCTAGCTAAGATAGTCCAATGAATTGTTTTTATGACCGTGATTAATTTTTTTTATTTGACTTTTCAAGAAACACGATCCGCGGAGCATTAGTATAGTCTAATATTCTAATATAATAATATAAGGGTATGGTATGAGTATGATATGGTACGCGAATATTAGCATATTCTAATATTCTAATATGGTGATATGGTATGGTATGGTAGAAACTAAAATCGCTACGCGATTTTAGTTTCTTGCTCGTTGGAGCATTTCCCGTAGGTTCTCGTCAAAGGTTTTTTGTTTGTCGTAACATGATACACGGCTCACGGAGCGGTCTTCTTGTACCTCTAGAAGTTCAAGGGTGCTTTGCGGGGGTAGGGCATTAAGAATACGAACCACACCGCCACACGCTTGATATTTAATATGCCAGTTAATCTGAAACTTAGTTAAGTTCAAATTCTTAGCTTTATTTGCCTTGAGCTCTAACCAGAAAGGACAATTATCAATGATACCGAAAATGTCAGGTATTCCGCATACTGTGGAGCTTTCTATACGGGTTAAATGCCAATTTTTGGAGGTTTTCTGAATCGAGTTAATCTTTTTCCACAGAATAGATTCGCTTATCTTCATAGGGGGTGCTTTTTCCTTGCAATTTTTGATAGAATATAACATATAAACCAAAAAAGTGGTGATTAAAATGGAACAAAAAATGGATAAATTTGGGAATTTTACAGTTTCTTTGTTTGATATTGATACTCAACAGGATTCCGATAGGTTTATTTATTATTATTTAAGTTTAGATAAGGCTATTAAAAAGAAAATTGAAAATGCTTACTACACGGCATACACTAAAAAACTATTAGATAAAGACTATCCAGAAATAATACACCATGAAGAAAATGGACTTACTCACATTGAGGTTCACCCACAAGATATTCTCTCTAATGTAGAAATAATTAAAAAGATATTATTTGCAGAAAATACAGTAGTTGTGGTTGAAGATGAAAACGAATAAGCCTAATTTCCCGCTTTATATTGTAGTTTGGAGAGATCACACGGGTGATAGTTCGTGGAAGTCTATTGTAGAGATTCAAAAAGAAAAATACGTTCTGGCTTATAGTATTGGCTATCTAATACACAAAGATAAAGATTCTATAAAATTATGTAATACTTACACGTCCGATGGTGGTTGGGGTGGTTTGGATTTAATACTTAAAAACTGTATTGTAGAGATGTACGAAATAGAAGTTCAAGACTAATTCCCCTAATGTCATTCCTTACAAAAAAAAATAAAAAAATAAAATTCCATAGGGACTTCCTCTCTTTTTCCTAAAACTTTAGGAATATTCCTAAAACTTTCCTAAAGTTAAATTGTCTACATCCCTATTGATACCTTATATTTCCTGTTTTCCTAAAACTTTTGCTCTCTAAGACTTTTCATTTAAAAAAAAATCTCTAAGGAAGTGCATTAGGGGGGATTAGGACATAAACCCTGTTTATTGGAGCTATAAAAATATTTCATTGTACCGTGCCCCGTGATTCATGTATCTTTTCTATATCTTATGTAGATATTAAATAATAGTTGCAATATCCTAGCTACATGAGATAATAACAAAGTAACATTAACTAAACGAGGACAAAAAAATGACAATACTAGAACAGGTTAAAAACGACATAAGCGAGCTAACCGCCGAAGAGCATAGGGAACTATCTTTATGGGCAAGGGAATCACTAGCTTTGAAGATCAAACAGCATTTAACTATAGGTGGTGCAGTTCAATTTGAGCATAACGGTGAACTAGTAGAGGGTAATGTACTCAAGAAAAACCCTACTAGAGCTAAAATCAAAACCGAAATAGGTACATGGAACGTGCCTTATCAGTTATTAGACAGAGTTCTTTAATATCAACGGGGGTAGCAATACCCCCACTTTTAATGGAGGTAGTAAAATGGGAAATAGAGCAGTAATCGCAATAAAAGACAAGTTTTATAAAAAAGAAGATACCCCGTGTATTTATTTACATTGGAATGGTGGGCGAGATAGTGTGCAAAGTTTTTTAGATGTGCATAATGAATTAGGGATGCGAGGGGCAGAAGACTCAAACTATGCCCTTGCAAGACTAACGCAAATAATCTGCAATGCTTTAGGGGGTGAGCTAT
>WLWF01001769.1_pt1 | contig 16784 bp, 14 predicted proteins | sample 6718331 | NCBI WGS metagenome assembly WLWF01 (sample SAMN12718692, study PRJNA515312) | sponge metagenome | isolation source: marine sponge | host: Mycale hentscheli | place: New Zealand: South Island, Marlborough, Capsize Point | collected 2003-05-01
GTTTTTTCTCCATTCTTTTGAAGACAATTATATCCATTCATTAAAGTATTAGATGCTACATATAGATTTCTTGTTCCGTATAAATCAGGTAATCCAACAGCATTTTGAATTAAAGAATAACTCATAGAATCAGGTTCAAAACCGATAAGGTGAGGAATAGTACTCTCTAAAAATTTCCAAGTTTGAGTTGCTCCAGATATTTGAACTTTTCCAACATCAGGGGGTGTTGTTTGTAAAATCCATGATAAAGAACCACTAATAACAGTAGATAATTGTGCTACAATAAGAGGCATAATAGTATCGATTGTATATTGTCCTTCTGCGATTGTTAAAGTAGAATCAACAACAGGATTTGAAGGAGGAATATTTGTTGCTGTTTGAGAACTACCAGCAGCATTAGCAATTGTTACAGGAGTTACAAATCCTAAATAAGTCCATAATTGATTTAATCCTGAATCAATTTCACTTATTAAAAATAAATCTTCTGTATTTTGTAGAGATGTAACTTGAATTCTATTTAATCCTGAATTATAAGTAAATGTCATAGTATCACCAATAGTTCCGTTAATACTATCAAGAAGTGTTTGTAAAGTATAAACACCTGCTAAAATATTAACTTTATAAATAATACTATTTACAATATATTGTCCTTGGTATGTATTAGTTAAAACCAATTCTGAACCAGTAGATACTTTAAAAGTATTATTAGTAGAATTTATATTTGTATAAGTATGAGGAATACAAGCGGATTTTAAAGCAATCGCTTCAATCTCTAAACTATTTTCTCCTAAAGTATAAATAAAGTCTGATGTTGTTCCAGATTTTTTATCACGAGAATTAACAATTAGTAAATTTCTTTTAATCTCAATTTGTTTCATTATTATTTAATTAAAGTAAATATTATTTTTTTTTAAATAATATTTTAATTGTTGTTTTAATTTTATTAACTCAATCATCACAACGAGCATTTGTTCCATTAGTAGATAGAACTTTAACATATTCTAGACAAGAATGAAGATATTTATTTTCAGATAGAGTAGCTTTTTGTAATTGAAATTCAACTCTTTTATTAGCATTTAGATATTCTCCGGAATGTAAAATATGATCGTCAGTTTTAAGATTAGTCACATAGTTATTATTATGTTCGACAAAATCAACATATTTAAGGTTAGTTCCAAATTCCCAATCATAAGCATCAATAGCGGCAGAATAAGAATCAGCGGTTTCTGCGACAACTCGTTTATAAGGATAAAGTGTATTATGAATTCTGTAATTCCATCGGTTTGCTTGAACTTGAGGAAAATTATAACTATCAGTTGTTAGTGTATTATCGTCAGTATTTCGTAAGAAAGATACAACTTTTTTAGCATAAGAACAAGCTTTATCAATATTGACATTTACATTATTTTCATCAGTAGCAACTTGACGAGTTGTAATAAAAACATCACTATAAGACCATTGTAAACCTTCTTTACTAGCCATATCACTGACAACATCAAGAGATTCATCATTAACTTTAACAAGTGCCATTTGAATTTCTGCTTTTGAAATTACAGCACTAACAATTGGAGAAGCAGTTTCACCTTGAGTAAAAACTTTATTAAAATTATTTGTATCAAGTTCAATTCGTAGATTATCAATTATTTCAGGAGCAAATAATTTATCACCAGTCCCTTCGAAAAAAGGATGAAGTTCAGAAAGTTTGATTTTAAATTGAAGTTCTTCTGTACCACCAATACCCGTATTAAAATTGTAAATATATTCAGTAGAAGGGTCATTACGATATCCTTGCATATGACCGACTGAATCTTTCCAGAATTGGTCTTTAGTCATGACTTGTCTATTTTTAGTCCATAAATCAATGTGCTGGACATTTGAAACTAAAGTTCCAGATTTAGTATAAATTTTGATATTTTTCCATAAATTAGCAATTGAACCTTGACCGAAATTAAGTTTTAAAGTTCCAGAATCATCACCACCAATTTTAATAGAAACAGCGACATAAGACTTTTGGCTATCAAGAAAATAATCACCACTGGTAATTGTAGCAGTCATTGTATCTCCAAAATTATAAGATTGGTCATCAAAAGGAATATTTTGTAAATCTGTAGGTTCAAGTTTAACAGAACTAGATTTTTTAAAATCATATATCATACGATTTTGTTCGTAAATTTGTTTTGACATTATTATTTTAATTAAAGTAAATATTATTTTTTTTTTATTTTTAAAAATAATATTAAATAAATTTATTTAGATTTACAATATTTTTTAATATGACGAGATAAACTTGCTTTTAACATTTCTTTATTACAATGAGGACAATTTACTCTTACTTTATTCGTTTGATACTTCTTTAATATTTTTTCTTTATTTTTTTCATAACGTTTTTTCCTTTGTTCTTTAATTTTTTCTTTATTCTTTTGATAATTTGTTTTACAAGATTCTTTATGTTTTTCTTTATTCTTTTGATAATTTGTTTTTATAGTTTTTATATTCTTTTGATAATAATCCCTTTGATATTTTAATCTTTCATCTTGTGTAATATTAGGAAGTTTAGTGTTTAAAGTTGCTTCTAATTTTTCTAAATATTCCCTTTCAATTTTATGTAATTGTTTTTTATTTTCACAAACGACTTCTTCAATTAATACCATATCCCAGTTAGACCATCCTCCATTTTTTCTAATAAATTTATAAACTTCACAATTATATTCTTTTACTTTATCATTGTTAACCGCTCTTTTATGACAATATTTTCTATTTGTAAAATTACAAGTAGAACCAATATAAATATCTTTAATATTTGTATCAAGACAACATAATTTATAAATATTAGATTTTGAATAATCAGGCATCTTTCTTTTATTATCACTTTTTATTATTTTAAATCATTTTTAAATTTAAAATAAAATATTTTTTTAAGGTTGTTATAAGGTATTTTTTTAGAAATTGACGGTGGTATCTGTAATAGAGCATTGTAAGACTTTTAAAAAATAAAGGAACACATATATGGTTCTTGCTTGTGCTGGAGCAGTATCGTATTTTTGTTCGTATCTAAGAGATTGAGCAGAATTGACAGGCATAAGAGACATTGCCATCATTTGGTCTTTACTGAAAGAACATGTTTTAGCATTACAAAAACTATTAAAGTTAAGGTATCCGAGAGAACTTCCTTCAGAATCTTCACGATATTCATTGTAAGTTTTAAGGAGTTGTTTATAACCAAGACGAGGGCCTTCAACAAAATTTTGAGAAGGAAGTTGAACTGAACCGAGAGTGTATTGATATTCACTGCTATCAGAAGCAAGAGAAAATTCATCTGAAGTTTGATTATTTCTGACAGATTGAAGAACTTCACAAGCAACAATATGGTCTGCAAAACCAACAGCTTTATTAATAGATGTTGATACGAGTTGATTTTGTGCGTTTTGTGTGAGACGTGATGTGTAGCAATCAATATAAGAATATTCTAAGAGTTGTTTTCCTGCAACTTCATTAAGAGAAGCAACGGCATTATCGGAAAGAGTAGTACAGGAGAGGTTGAGATAGATATCACGGAGTTCAAGAGTATTATCAGAAGCACCTCCAGTACGAACAATAGCTTCAGCAGCAGTTGCGAGGTCAATTTCGAGAACGAGACCAGCGAATGTAGAAGGCATAAGTTGTTTTCCAAGTGGATTAAATATAGGTGCGACACAAGATAGAGGGATTTGAATTTCTGTTGTAGCACCATTCGAAACATCCGCAAAACGGAAACCAGAACCAGTTCCATTACCAGATGAAGTATTACTTGAATCATAACCCATAAGAGAACCAACCGAATCGAACCACTTTTTCGATTTTCCCGCTTTATCTTCAATCATCTGAGCGACATTGTGATTTTGAATATTAACAAGTTCGGTCCCTGACTTCGAATACACGCGGACATTTTTTATAAGAGATAACCCACTCCCTTTACCAAAACTAACAGTTGCTCCTGGAACATCCGAGCACACTAAATCGAAGCATAACTGAGAATTAAGTACATCAATATATTTACTTCCCGTTTGAAAAGTAGTACGAATAGTTTGACCGGCAGTATAATTTCTTTGGTCGAAATAATTTTTCTGGTCGTTTTTCTGGATGGCGAGAGTACTCGCACTAGGTACAGAATAAATTAGATTATTTGTAATCATTTCTTGTTTTGACATTATTTTAATTAAAGTAAATATTATTTTTTTTTTATTTTTTTTTTTAAAATTATTTTATATTATTATTTAAATTTTTAATTAATTTTAAAATAATTTTAAATTAAGGAAGTAATTGATGAACTGCCATTGTCATACTTCTATTAGAGTTTCTCATAAGTCCTATATTATTATTTGATGTTGTTCTAGAAGGTTTATTCCAAGGTATAGATTGTGCTCTTAAAGCATTTACCATACCAGAATTTTTCATATAATTATCTTTTCTATTAGCGATTGCTGACCTTTGATAATCTGATTGAACACCACGAGAACCATTCCATTTTCCAGTATCTCTATAAGACATTATTTCTAATTGTTTTTCATTTCTTTGACGATTATTTATTTCATCATCTTCAAATAAAGTTTCTTCTGCACGATCATATTTTTCATCATCTTCATCTTTTTCTTCATATTCAAAACCGAATTCATCCTCAGGTTCATCATCAGGGTCTCCATTACCTCGTCGTTGTGGTCTTCGTGTTTCTGCTATCATTTGTCGTTGAGCATGAGAATACATATTATTTTCAGCGAGAAAAACTTCACCTCTTGAAGATTCAGCATCTCCTTGAGGCATAAATTCTTCTTCTCCTTCAAGAATATCATTTTGTTGAATAAGTGATTGTTGAGGGTATGTTTCAGGATTAGGGTCATTTCTAATAGGAATATTTTCAATTTGTCTTGAAACATCTAAAAATCTTGTTCTATCAGAAATATTTGTGTTTTGTTGAAAAGTTGTATAACTATTTACATTTCTAATAAAATTATCACGATTTCTAGGTAAAATAGGTTGAAGTGGAGCAACATCCCGTTCAGGTATCATAAAACCTCGTTTTCTTAAATCTTCACTTTTTTTAATACTTTTATCTTCAATAACATCTTCTTCAAACATCCCTTCTGGTCGTGTTTCAGTCATTGCAACAATATCTTTCATTTCTTCCATAACATCTTTAACTTCTTCATCATCATCATCTCTTAATAAATCATCGGCTTTCTTGATTGTATCCATAACACCTTGTAATTGATTTTTTTCAATTATATCTCGTAATTGTTCGTAAGTTCTACCTTTTAACTCAGATGCTGGTATTTTCTTTTCACGAGCTATAGCTTTTCTCATATAGAATTTCTGTCTTCGTTGAGCATTCTTAGTTTTTGCTTTTTTATCAAAACTAGATTTATCCATTATTTTATTATTATCAATATTATTATTTTTAATTTTTTCTAAATCTGAAGATTCTAAAAAATGATCTATTGTATGATTCTTTAGAATTCCTGAACCTATATTTTCTTTTGGTTCAACTTGAACTCTATCATAATTATCTACTCGTGCTGATGTTAATGATATTGGGTCAAAATTACTACCAACATTTGTTGTATAATGTCTAGTCGTTTCATTTCCTTTTACTCTATTAAAACGATTTCTATTAAAAGGAGATGAACCTATATTAAAAGCAATTGCCTTAACTCCTAAATCACCAGATATTTCTGATGCTATATAAGCAGATAAACTATGACCTGTTAGTATTACATTTTCTTTACCATATTTTTTAATTAAGTCTTTTGTTTTATTTTCCATCTTTTCCGTTCTTGTAACAAATTTTGGATTATTTATCAATATACCAATATCTTGTATTAAATCAGATTGTTTCATTCCTTTAAGATTAGAAATATCTGTTCCTTTCATTACTAATATAATTTTTTTATTTTGATTATTTTTAATAACCATATCATTTACAGATTCTTCAAGAATAGTGTATTTAGAACCTCTACTGACTTTATCTAGTACAGACTGAGGATTAGGGTCGTATATAGCTGCATTCAATAAACTATAATCATATTGTTCGTTTGACATTTTATAATATGTAAATATTTATTATAAAATTTAAAATCTTTTTACAATTATTTAACAATAACATTAAATCCTTTACGGAGTTCGTTCCCCTTTTCTGCTAGTGTATTTAATGCTAGAAATGAATATCTTTCTTTTGTACAATGTTCAATTATCTTTAAAAACTTTTTCTTTGTCATAAAACTTACACATTGTTCATCAGCAAACTTAATATTTTCTGATTCATTAGCACTAAAATAAATTATGTAAGAAGCATTTGTTCTTAATACAGGAGGTAGTGCCTTATAATATTGACTATTCATGATATAACTTAATTTCGCATGTCTACCAGCAGTAGCAATCTGAGCAATAGCCTTTCCTCTTAATAGTTTTTTACGAGCAAGTATATCATCAAACAACCATAGGGTTCGAGGAGCAGCAGTCCATCCATTATTATCAACAACACTTTCTAATTTTTTAAACATATCTAATAATTTATCATCATCAAAATCTTCTATAATATTTTTTTTAGGAATTTTTAATTCTTTTACAAGTCCTTTATCAGGTTTTACAGCACAAAATAAAAATATGTTTTTTGGTCTAAATACTTTTCCTAAGAGGTTATTATCAGTAAGCATATGAAGCATGACATTCGTTTTCCCACTACCACTTCGACCTATAATTAAAGTATGAAATCTTTCCATTTTTGGAGGAAAAATTCCTATCTCACAGGCTCTTGGTTGTCTTTCATTATCATCTTTTGCTGTTTTGAATACTTTAACTTTATACGGATCATATTTTTCTTTATCTTTTTCTCTATCCATTATTTATTTATTACAATATTTTTTTTAACTAATGTAATTTTGATTCACCCAAGGATTAAATTTTTTACCGATTCTAAGAGTTGGTTGATTTCCATAATTTCTTAAAGCATTTTCAGGGAATATATTTGTTTGTTTTTCTGCTTCTTTTTGATTTAGTGTGAAATCCTCAGCAGGTTGTGCTTGACTAAATGGTGCTTGTGCTCTGATAGGGTCTCTGTAATAATCTCGTTTAGCAGAATCATAAGAAAATACTGGTATTAATTCTCGTTCGGAAAATCTAATAAAACTATCTGGAATTTTATTTAGAGTATCATAGTAACGAGTTTTATAACCCATTTTTTCATTATAACTTCTTTTACAATTAATATTATATCCTGTATTTTTAGGATTAGGAACAGCAAAGGTTTTACTAAATCGTCTCTTTTCATCTTCTTGGTTTCGTTGAAATAAAAGATTACCTATTTTCATATCTTGTGTATCAAGTTGAGGGTACATTGACATTTTATCAGTAAATTGTTTAGCAAATCTAACTTCTTCTTTAGTTTTATATAATTGTTCATCAGTATCACCATAAACAATTCTAGCTTTTAATTCTGGACGGTCAAAATTATCTGTGTTAACATATCCATTAGAAGTATGTTGAGTTCGTGATTCAATTACCTCTCTGTTAAAATCATCTATCTTTTGTTCTTGGATTTCTTCTTCTCGAATTTCTCTCTTTTTAACAGTTTTTTGATAATCTTTATCTTGAGTAATTCGTAAGTCTTCTTCTCCTGTAGATTTAGATTTTAACATAGTATCTTGAAGATAATCAAAAGCACCAGATTTAACTTTTACTCTTTCAGAATTTAAAATATTTTTATCTATATTAGAATCAATATCTCCTTTAATTTGAGCTAAATTTCTATATGTAATTTCCACATTTCTATCTCGTAATGAATCAGAAATATCAATTAAATCTTCAATATCATCATCGGACATAGATGATTTCCCAGCTTTAACACCTTCTTTATGACTTTCTAAAATACTATCAACATATTGTGCTAAATCATCTCGAAGTCTAAAATCTGTTTTATCGACTGGTCTATCTTTACTTCTTAAAGTTCTTCTTTTATCTTCTTCATATTTTTTTGTGGCTTCTAAATATTTTTTATTATCTAACATTGTTGCATCTTCTGTAAGTTTTACTTGAAAATCTCCTTTTGTTGGTTTTCTAAGAGTTGTAGATGTAGAAATCGTTTCATCTGGTTTTTGACCTTTTGCTTCTGCTATTTTTCTTTGTTTATTTTTATTTTTTTCATATTCTTTTGATCTTTCCATAGCGAGTTTTCGTGCTTCATCACCAGAAACATCTAGTTTATCTTTTCTTTCAATTTCTCTTTGTTTTTTAGTTCGTTTTGTGAATACATCATATACTTCATTTCCTAACCAAGAAATACCATCTCCAATTAATCTGGTTGTTGAACCAGGATTTAAGAGAAGTTGTCCTATGGATTTAAAAACAGCTTCTGTTCCACCTCCTAATTTATTCGGTTGTCCTGACATCCTTTTCTTAAGTTCTTGATACTGTGCTTCATCTTTAATTCCAAAATAAGGAATTTGAGAACCTACAGTTTGAAGCATTCTTAACTCAGGGACAGAAGTCATTGCTAAATCACTTGCCATTTTTCCTAAATCTCCATTATGTTTTTTATGAAGAGCACTTATTTTATCGTAAGATTTTTTAAGTTTTTGTAAATCTTCAATTGATAGATTAGGATTAGAATTTTTAATTACTTCTAATGCTCCTGTAAAAGGATTAGAAGAATCCATGACACGAGTAGTAGCTACTTCTCTTTTTCTATTAGGAGGAATATATTTATCTAATGAATTATCAAGTCTATCTTCTTCTTCTTCTGATTCTTTTAAAATTCTATTGATTCGTTCTTCACGACTTTCTTTATCTTGTTTTTCATCGGGGGGAGGAATAAATTCTCCTTCTTCATCGTATTTTTCTTCATCTTCAGTAGATGAAATTCTACCTTTAATCATTAATTTAGTTATTACTTTTTCACTTAATTGATCTTTTGTAGATTTATTAAAAGTAGAATAACCTTTAATTTCTAGTTTTTCATCTTTAACCAATTTTTTAAGTTTAGTTATACCCATAGAATTAATTTGTTCTTCAGTATAATTATTTGACATCTTTTTATTATAAATAAATATAATAAAAAAAAAATAAAATTGTTTAACAGACTAAATATTATTATTCATTTAATTTTTGAATAATTTTTTTAATTAATTTTGGTGGAATTCTATATCTTTCATATTTAGATGTTGTATGACCTACACTTTTCCAATCTTTATTTTTTTTAGTTAATTTAAACCAATCTTTATCGTCTTTGTATTTTTTCCGTTTCTCCTTATTTTCAACTGGTATTATTTTTCCGGTTTTTTTATTTTTATAATAATCCCTACTACCACATTCTTTACTATGTTTTTTTGTATCTTTAATAATATTTTCACAATCATTCTTACAAACAAGAGGATTAATACCTTTAATATTAGTATAAAAAATAGTCGGTTTTTTATAACCCCAATTACTATATTTACAATAATCAAAATGATAAAAAAATGTGTCTTCTTTAAGGTGTTTTTCTTTTATATAATTCCACATTTTAGAAGTTTTAGGGTTTTCTATCCAAAAATACTTAGGTTTAAAATAGTCTATAATTTCAAATACTTTATCAACCATAGGTTTTCCAAATTTATTTATATCTCTTTGTAATGTTTCTTTACTAACAATCTCATTACTATTTTTAAATTTTCTTCCTATCCAACAATTTCTCATAATACTCCAATATAAACATACAGGACTACTTGTGATAATATCAAAATCTCCTTCTTTAAAATCTTTTTTGTAATCCCATTTTAATATATCAATACATATATCAGGTTTAAATTTCTTTTCTAAATCAACACTTACAACTTTATAATCAAGTTCTTTACAAACTTTAGTAATACTTCCTGTTCCTGAAAAAAGTTCTAATATTTTCATATCTTCTTTATGTTCATCAATTAATTCCTGAATTTTATGAGTAGTCATTTTATTTAAGAAACTTTCTTTTTAAATCTTAAATTCAATTTTAAAATTTAAGATTACATATAGATTATCTAATATTTTTTGTCATAATATAAGCACCCTCAGGCAAAATTATATTTAAATATTCTAAATCATCTACTTCTAATTTAATTAAAATATCACCGATATGTCCTCTATTGTCAATTATTTCTTTAAAAATATCACCCATATCTCTATACAAATAATTAATAATTTCATATTCTTCATATTCTTTTAATTCTTTATTTAATTCAACTACAAACCAATCATACCAACTTTCAATATCTTCAACATCTCGCCAATTAAAATTATTACTTTTTTCATCTAAATAATTTTTAAAATGTTTTATATTTTTTTCATTAAATAATTTAATAATATCATAAACATAAATTTCTTTATCACACAAAATATTTTTGTAATTATTAGTTTCACTCATTTTTTATATAAGAGTTTAATTCTTTAAGTAGATTTCAATTTTATTTTTTAAGAACATATAAAAATTTCAATGAATCTACATTAATCTCATCATATCGTTTTGATATTCAACTATAATTTCTTTACAAATAAAATTTCTTGATTTATGAATTTTAAAAGTTTGTTTAAATTTTTTATAAAAAGAAATTTTACCTTCTGATTCAACTTTGTTAGTACAACACCAACTAATATATTTAGAATAAACATTCGCTTTTTTAGTAATCCAAGTTTTCTTTTCATCTTTATTTAATTTATTAAAATCAGTATCAGATATATTTTGGAATAATTCTGTAAAATCTTTAAAAGTATCTATTTCCTCAATATATTCATTCATTCCGACTTTCATATCTTCTGTTCTATTAGATAATCTTTCTCCTGAATACCATCTCATAGCTCCTTCAACAAAATAAGAAAAGAAATCATCTTTCATATCGTCAAATTGTCTTAACCATTTTTCATTTTCTTTCATTCCACAAAAACAATTTTCTGTATTACATTCTGAATTATCTTTACAATTAGGAAATCTTGCTTCAAATGGAATAAGACAAACTCTATCAATCATAGCTCTATCTCTAACATCAAAATCTGGTCTATGATTAGTTGGTAATAATGGTTTCATTCTAGTTTTAAATTCTTGCATTTCACCATAAAGAGCTCGTGCTTTCAAAGTATCATTACCAGTAATACTCTTTAATTTTTTACTATTTAATTTATCATTACTATCTGTTTCTGGAAGAATACCAACTCTTCCTGTTTTAAACTCTAATAATTCTGGAGAAGCACCACCACTTTGTTTTTTATTTAAAAGAGCACCATCTCCAACTCTAATACAAAATTTTTCTAAAATATGATCTAATTTATTCATTGCTTCCGATTTACCATTATATCCATCACCATGTAGAATCCATATCATTCTTTCACTAATACTACCAGTTAAACTATAACCCATAAGTAATTGAAAATAAAGAATATTTTCTTTTTTATCTAAAAATAATTTAGAATAATATTCATTAATTAATTTTTTATTATATTTTTTATTATAAAAAACATCTAATTCAAAAGTGAATAAATCTTCTTTCTTTCTTTTTCTAATTTCTCCACTTCTCAAATCAATAATATTTCCACCTTTAATTGGAAGTTCATATTCTTCTCCGACATCTAATTTTTCTGGAAATTTATCATCAATATCTTTTAATCCTACATAACAATCAACATTACCTTTTTGAAATTTACTATTATTTAATTGAGATAATATTTTATTTACTTGTTTTAATTTTTCATCTAATAAACTTAATTCTGATTTATCTGCATTTACTATTTGTTTATAAATTTCTATTCCTTTTTCTTTATAAAGTGGAATAATCTCTTTACTAATAATAACTCCTACTCGTTTTCCACCTTGTCTTTTCCATAAAAGAGTTTTATCACACCAAACATAAAAATTATTTTTTTTATCATTAACACAAACAAATTCTGTTCCTCTAATATCATCAAATATAGTTGCAATATCTAAATTACTACAATTAGATAATGTATTACTTACTTTATGTTTTGATTGAGTTTTTAACCAAACTTTATATTCTTCTGGATTATCTAATTTAGCCCAATATCTTAAACTACCAATAGTTAAATCATTTCTATTACTTCCTTTATTATAAAAATTTTCACAACTACTTTCATTATAACTTTTAGATTTTTTAGAAAATTTTAAAAATAATTCTAAACCATTATTTCCTAAAATATTATAAATACAAAAACCTGTTTGAATCCAAGAATTATATTCAGTTGCTCTATTTTCATTTAACATCTTTACTAAATCATTAACAATATCATAAAGTTCATTCTCATCTTTCTTTTTATAACTTGGTTTTAATTTTTTATTTTGTATTTCTCGTTTATCTTTATTTTTTTGTAATTTAATTTTTCCTAAAATATCTTTATTAAATTTTTCTACTTCACTAAAAGGTCTTTTTACAGATAATAATTTATAAATTGCAGAATTATCATTTTCTAAATCATAAATATAATTACTAAAAGTTTTTACAAAATCAACTTCATTTAAATTAGAATCATAACAACATTTTAGTTTATATGGTTCGTAATTATCACCTTTACTATTACCATAAATAAACCAATTACTAACATTATTATCAATAGTTTCATCTTTAATTTCTGGAATAATATAGTTTTTTAAAATGTCTTTTGTAATTGTAATTTTTGGATATTGAAGATGAATACCATTTTTAATTTTATCTCCTTTTTGATAAGGTGTTTTATCTAATAAGACACAAGTTAAATCTTTATCTTTTACATTAAGAGTTTTTTTAATTGCATTATTAGTTTTAATAATTAAACTTTTAATTTTATTTTCATTAAAATAAATATCTTTATTATCTAATTCTTTATCAAAATCAAGAACTAATTGAATTGGATTATCTTTTCCAAGAGGTTCAACAATTCCAAGTTCTTTATGTAATTTCATATCGTATAAATCATAAAATTCATTTAATTTATCATTAGGAATATCAAATACTCCTTTTAATTGACCCATGGATGTAAAATTACCCCCTTTTTTAACACGGAATTCTTCTAAAAAGTTTAAGAATTCGTTTTTTGTTTCAATCATTTTATTATTATCTAACATTTTTTTATTGTATACAAGATTTTTAATTTTCATTTTTTTTATTTAAGATTTTATATTTTTAAATATCAATTAAAATATTTAGAAATAAATTTAAGAATTTTTATTAAGTTGTTTTAATACTGCAATAAATTTTCTTTTGTTTTTATAGGTCATATCAGTTCTAATAATTCCTTTTCTTTTATAATAACTTCTAATTCTTTTTCTAATTCCTAAATTTTCTTTATCTTCATAATATTTTTTCTTCATATTCTCTAGTTGTTTTTTTCGTCTTTCTTCTCCTTTTACAGGATCATTATACCATTTTTTAAAAGCTTTTTTAAAATAATCTGGTTCTTCTGTAATATTCTTTTTTTTTAAAATTTTAATATAACTAAAATCAGGTTCGTTATTATCATTATTCTTCTTATATTCTTCTACATATTTAATATGTTTATTACTTTTTGAATGAGATAAGAAATACATTCTTGTAATTTCTTTTCCACATAAACATTCAACTTTCTCTTTCTTATTCATTTTATTTATTATAAGAAAAGATTTTTTTAAATATCATTTTTTTTTATTTAAAAAAATATTTATTATAATAAAAGTTGTTGTAATTTTTGTAAGTTTTTTAAACCGCAACTTTAAAAAAGATAATATTAAAAAACTTATGTTTCATCAAATAAGATGTTGTATAAGAATTCATTTTTTTAATTTTAAATACATGTAATATTTAAAATTTAATTATTACCAAACATCCATTTAACTCTATCATTATTTTTACTTTTCCATCCTAATTTACCACAAACAATTTCTCCTTTATATTTTGATGTATAAGCAACTGCTGTCATCATACAAAAATAAGGTTTAGGATTTACAACAAAATTATCATATAGTTTTATACCTCTTTTTTTCAATCTTTTATAAGTCGGTTTAATTGTATGTTTCAAATGATATTTTTCACATCTCTTGATAAAATCTTTATCTGTTTCTTCTTCATAAACATTATCACCTGTAAGGTTATGTTGTCGTTTGAAGACATTATAACATTCAAAGTAAGGGTCAAATATCGTTCCATCGGGTTTCTTTACCCAGAAGTGGATATCATGTAATCTTAGTTCTTCGTCCATTTTATTATAAGAAATCATTTCTTTAAACCTCATTTAAGAATTTTGATTTAAAATCATTTTTAAATTTCCTATCTCTTTTCATACTGGAAAGATTGAACGAGTCCATGCCCCATATTTTGTGAGACCTTTTCTCGTTGATTCATACTATATCCTTTATCAGATAGATTAGTTGCTACAATATGTCTCCACAAATTGTTATTAATTGCTTTTCCAGTTATCTTCTCAAATAAATCTGTTATATGTTTAGAAAAACTATCTGCTGTATGAATACCTCCATTTCTATTAGGAAATAATAAATCATTATTTTTTAATTCTTTCTCACGAATATAACTCATGATATTGTTCTTTAATTTATTCGGTATTTTTTTAGTTGTTTCTTCGTAGTCCTGACTTTTACTACGAAAAAACTGGAAACTAGAAGGCATTCCAAAACGATTAATATTAAGATAATTAAAATTAGGATTTTTCTTTCCAGATTTATGAAGTTTCATCAATCGCCAATCTAACCTTCTTGGAAATTGAATAATGAATTGTAACAATAATCTATCTTTATCATTTAGTTTATCTTTATTCTTTTTAAATAATTCTATAACTTTATTATAAGACATCCATTCTCTTTTTTGTTTTTCATTCTTCTTATTATCTCTAATCTCAGTTTTAGATTTTTTTAAATATTCACCCATACGATTAGAATAATATTTTACATCTTCTTCGGTTGTTGGAAATGATTTCAATACATTAATTATAGCCCATAGATGATCTTTTGGATTTTTATAATTATCAATTAATATATCCATTGTTTTCTTTTCATCTAGAAGTAATCCTATATTAGATCCAATGAATTTTTGATTATTTTTCTTATAAATCTGTTTTATCTTTTGTATATATTGAACTAGACTTCTCATACTCGTTTTTGTCTTCCTGTTTCTATTCATTCTATTAATTAATTTTTGTTCTGTATAAGATAAAGTATTGAATAATTTCTTATCGTCATCCAAAATGTTTAAATCTTCAACCGGTAATTTACCTTTAATTCGTTTGATTTCTTCCGTTGTATAGGGGTTTAGTGGTTCTGTTATATATTCTTCTTTTCTTTCTTCAGGTTCAGTTTGTTTTTTAACAATCGTTTTACCTTCTTTTCTCATTCTTAATCTTTTTCTATCTTCACTATTTTTTTTACGGAGTTTATCTTTAACAAGTTTAGTTGCTTGTTCTTTTGTAAGTTTTGAATCATTATCCATTTCTTCTTTAATAAGTTTATTTAATTTTCGTTCTCTATATTGCCTTTGAATTTCGGCTTGTTTAGATTCTTTATTTCTATCAGACATCTTATTTTATAATAAATCAATATATTATAAAATCATATTTATTCTTTTTCAACTCCATAATAATTTGGCACTCCAATAAGAAGGAGAATTTTTATCGTTAATAACTCTTCTTCCTTGTTTATCACGAATTTTAGAATGTCTAGCCCACCAGGCTTTTTGTCGTCCTACATCATTATGTATAGTATAATCACTATATCCTTTACCACCAAAATTAATAGTTTTACCATCATATACAACAAAGTATTTTTTTCTTTTATTTTTAGATTTACCAAAATCTGTTGCACCAAGTTTTTTAGATTTTTCTTGTAACTTATTCATTTTATTAATTACAAGATAAAATTTTATAAAAAGCAAATATCATAATTCTTATTTAAATAGTTTAGAAATGAGAAATAGAAAAATTACCGATTGTTATTAATTAATTTAAGATTTTTTTACAAAGTTGCAAAGTACAAAGTTGTTTTTGAAACTTTTTCCTATAAAAATATTTCAGTAAAGAAATAATATTTAGGGAATTAATATATTTACTAGTTTTTTCTACATGTAAATACTTTTCATTTCAACTTTGTACTTTGTAACTTTGTAAAAAAATATAATTCTTATAATTATATTTTCTAATTCTTATAAATAAATTATTCTTTAACTCCAAGTGTTTTTTTCATATTCAATAAAAAGATAGTATCTTTTAAACATTTTTTAGAAGTAATATGTTTATTATAATCTCTTTCATATACATTTTTATAGCAATTTCTACATTTAATAGTGTTAATTACAATATCTTTTTTTTGTAATATAATACATTTATTACCTTTATTTTGAACTAATGAGAAATCAATATCATTATATTTATTATTCTTAATAAAATCTCTAAATATTTTAGGAGTAAAATCAATATCTTTATGTTTTTTGCAATGATTATTATAAAAATCATTATAAAACTCATTGTAATTATATCTCCAAAAGAATTTATTAGAATTAGATAATGATGTATAATCTTTGTAAGAAATAATATTAAAATTTTCTAAATATTTAAAAAGAAGTGAGTTTAATTTATTTTGTTTATTATCTTCTTCTTTTTTTTGTAAATCATCTAATAAATGTTTTTTAATAATATTGCAATCATCAATTTGAGATTGTAGATTTTTAATTTGTTCATCAATTTCATCAATTTTGTGTTGTGTAGACATTTTATCTTTTTATTTAAGAAAATATTTTTTTAAATCATTTTTATTTTTTAACTTCTTTTTAAAAATCTTT
>WLWF01001770.1_pt1 | contig 16783 bp, 19 predicted proteins | sample 6718331 | NCBI WGS metagenome assembly WLWF01 (sample SAMN12718692, study PRJNA515312) | sponge metagenome | isolation source: marine sponge | host: Mycale hentscheli | place: New Zealand: South Island, Marlborough, Capsize Point | collected 2003-05-01
AGTGCTATTGTTCCTGCATTACCACCCATAGTCATACGACTATTAGCTGTAGTTATGTCTAGGATTGAGGAACTTGCATCAGGATTTTCTCTAAACTGCATTGCGCCTGAGAAACCAGTTAAATTTATAACTGCATCTGATGAATCTTTAAGAGTTAGGGTCTGACCAAATGTTGCGCCCTGCTCTATGATGAAATGATGATAACCTGCACTCATTAAAACTTCCTATAAATTGCATGGTATCTACCATTCTGTAAGCATCTGCTCGTTTAACTATAACAAAGAATTTAACTTGATGCTTTCTTTGTTGTTTTCTTTTTAGTAGTTTTCTTTTTTGCAGTTGTTTTTTTAGGAGCTTCTCCACCTTCCCATGCTTCATTTACATCAGGAGTGCTAGGGTCATCTGCTTTTAATTGACCTTTTGCGTTTCTTGCTCTTTTAACTTCTTTGACTTCTGCTTCTACTTCCACAGCATCATCTGCTGAATCAACTTTAACTTCCATTGCCCAACCGTTATTAATAAAAGATTCCATGACCTCATCTTGCCACGCACCTTCTGATTTAACGATTTCGTTTGCGGTGTAAAGTTTTACCTCTGTTCCTTTTTCATTAGCCGAAGCAGGCTTAGGAACGATTATTTTATATGTTTTTGCCATTGTTTCTACCTAGAAAAGAGGGGGGTTTTTACGCCCCCCAGTGAGTTACCTCAATTAAGCGTTATGCTTAACATTTGATTTAGGAGCAACACGAGGTCTGCTCTTTACAATCATTCCGCTAATAGGAGTACCATTAGAGTGTGTACCTGTTTTCGCAAGTACCAATCTCACATAGCGTTTCCCACCAACATAACCAAGCTGCCATTGATCACCTGTGGTGTCAGGGTCGCCCCCTGTAGTACCATCAAGTTTCAGCCAAATACCACCTGCAGCAATAGTTCCATTGATAACATCAGCCTGTACACAATCAGTGTAAGTTGAGTCGTCATCGGAATGCTCTAGTGATATTTCAAAGTAAACAGATGAAGAAAGTGTATCACCCTCTGCACCTACGCTTACTAAAGCAGTAGCTTCTTCAAAGCCTTTAAGGTCAATACCTGTGCCGTTAGCGGCAGCAGTTTTGACAGCATTGATAATTGAGTTACCTACAACAATATTATGTGTTAAATCTTGCATAGTTTACTCCTTAAGTAGAACATTTAAGTTTATTGATAGCTTCTTTCTGAACTACCTGACCACCAACACGCTTTCTAGCAATGTATCTAACATTACCAGTTGTAGCTTGTGTGAATGGGTCACGCAATACAGCTAGATTTACTCTATCAACGATCATATAAGCCCTTCTGAAGTCACCAAATGCAACAGGGAAAGTGTTAGAACCTTCGCTTGGCATATCAGTAGCTTCAACATATGGGTGTCCAAGTATGGTGTTAACCATATTGCCACCTAGCATCATTCCAGTTTGGAACACATACTGACCAGCAGTATCTTTTAACTTTCTGATAGAAGCTAAAGTAGCTCTATTGAAAACAAAAGTACCGTTTCTTGTGTAGTCAGACTTAATGTTGTGTACCAATGAAATAAGTCCATCAGCAGTTACAGCAGAAGCACTTCCTGAAACAACATGACCCACACCTGAGTGGTCCATGAATCCATGAGGTTTTCCTACAGCATCACCAACTACAAATGCATTTCCTTCAGCTTTTGCAAATTGCTCTGCAAACTCTGATTGCATTTCAGCTTCTAAGTCAAACACTGTATCTTCTAAGTCTTGCTCAGAAATATCTACCAATGCATACATTTCGTGTGCAGGTAATTCTTCTAAACCGACTGTGTAACCAGTAGTTTCACTTCTTGTGCCACTTTCAGAAACCCACTGTGCTGAGAATTGTCCATCTCTTTTAGGGATTTGGATGCTTCTAGCGCCTGTGGAACGAACTCTAGCAATACTTCTGATAGGTGAGATTTCAGTAATTGTTTTTAACAATTCTCTCACATACTCAGGTGGTGCTAAATATCCGCCTGTTGAGTCATTGCTGACAGTTAATGCTTTTTTCTCATCAGGTTGTAGACCATCAAGTCCTTTCCTGCAATATGAATCAAAAGCGTTGAGATAATCATCAACTTGCTTGCTTTCAAAGCCTGAGTCAGGTCTAGTGACCATAGTCTCAATCTTAGAAACTTGCTCTTTGATGTGTTCAGCGTTAGCTTCAGCAGTAGTCAACTTCTGATTCATAGCTTCATACTGGTCTAATTTAGACTCAATCTGTGCTAATTTCTCATCGTTGTATGCTGTGCTTTCGCCTTTCTCAATATTTTCCAGTCTTTCGTCATTTACTTTCTTAAATTCTGCAAAAGTTTGACCTAAGTCTGAAATAGCGTTCTTTATATCTTCCGACATAATTTACTCCTATTAAGTTTTTAAGGTTAAAGTTAGTTCTTTTATGGCATCTACCAGTTCTGCACTTTCATCAACCTCTCGTTGATCAAAACACTTAGTTACTGCTTTTGCAGCAACTTTTGCTTCTGAACGAGAGAGACTGAAAGCATCACGCAATCCGTTTTCCCATTCCCTAATGGAAATTTCTTCGCCTTTCACTGAACGAACAGTTGCCTGAGGGTTCATGGGAAAGGTTACTAACGACACTTCCATTAAATCTACTTCTTTGATAATGCGTTTGTTACCACGCTTATCGTATGAAACTTCTTTTGGGTTTACTCTAAAGCCTATTGATAGACCATCCAAAGCTCCCATTTTTAATAATTCGTAGGCTTCTGCTCCTGCTTGTGTTTTAAGAGCCAGTCTACCTTTGACCACAAGACCATGCTCATCTTCTTTGATCTCGTCAAACACACCGATAGGCATATCAGACTTGTGTTGATACAAGAGTTTTACATTTTGTGGTTTTCTTTTCTTTAAGGATTTAGCGAATGCGCCTGCTTCTATAACATCATTGCCTAAGTCTTTATTACCAAAAACAGAACCATAGCCTTCAAATGTGCCATAGTTTTTATCTTCATCTTCGTCTTGGTAAGCCTTTATGCTTGATTTGATTTCAATAGATTCTTTCTCTACTTCTTTCTCAGAGTTCATCTCATCAACAGTTTCTTCTGAGTCAGGCTTAGATTTGCCAAACTCAATGATATAAGAGTCATCAGTTTCTTCTACTGCTCTTATATGCTTCTCATCATTCTCTATAGAATCTTCTTTATTAGAATCGTACTCATTAGTACAGACGGCTAGGCGTTGATCTGTGTCGGTATACTCACTCGTCATAGTGTCATCTCCCATACATCTTTTTAAAAAGTTCTGCCTGCTTTCATCACTATTAGGTTTTGGAATAGGCATATTCTACATATAGTACATAAAGGGTAATATAAGCACAAGATATAGTTGAAATTAAATAATTAAATTAATTGTTGCACACTAACCCATTATGGGTATATAATTACTGTATAAATTAAATTGATGCCCTTAGGGCAAGGAAAAATAAAATGAAAACAACTCACACACACAAAGGTCATTGTCAGGTTTGCGGTGCTATGCACGCTGTTGATAACTCTCATAACGGATTAGCTAAACATGGCTATGATGTTTCTTGGGGATTTTTTAATGGTGTATGTAGTGGTGCTGATAACTTACCAATACAACTAGACAGAACTCTAGCTGACAAAACTATTGCTTCTCTAGATAAGAAAATAGCTAGTCTACAATCATCTTTAGATTCTGTTAACGATTGGTTTCCTGAGACTGTATATGGATATAAGTTGGACGGAAAGTTTGTTGAATTACCTAGTATCTATAATATGTTTCACTCATATGATGCTCTTAATGATTTAAGACTATCACCGCAAGACTATATGAGAAGCAGATACAAAAAATATGTAGAGCAAGGCTATACAAGTGTTGCTTTTACATTTGATGAATTTAGACTTATTTGTGATGAGGTTGATTACAAAACTCCTGCTAGGTATATACAAAGTTGGAGAGAAGCTAGAGCTAGAAGATTAAAAAACATTAAAGATCAAGCGCAAGGTCATAAGTATTTTTTACAAGAGCTTATAGAAAAGTTTTATGGTAAGCCTTTAATTGAATCTAATCTTGTAAGCAAAGTTGTAAAAGAATTATCTGAGATCGCATCTGCTGACATTGTAAATGAAGTTCCTACTGTTAAAACAGAAGATAGATGGGGCAGAGTAATTAAGAGAACTGTTTACTATATTTGGGAAGGTGAAGCTGAAAAAGAAATCAACGGCAAAATCTTAAAAGTTGTATGCAAGAGAAACAGGACTTATAAAAAGTATGCTTCATACACATATGTTGATGGTAAGAAGGTTGGTAAAAAAGCCCTAGAGGAACTTCTAGGGTAAGTTTATATTCTTTAAAATTAAGACCCCCTTAACAGGGGGTTTTTTTATTCAAAGATAAGTGTTGCATATATTCCGTAATGGGTTTATAGTTAACAGATATTAATTGATGCCTATAGGCAAGGATAAAATAAAATGAAAAAACAAACCTACCGAGTAACAGAAGGTGAGTATACTGGATGGACTACACAAGCTGTTGATAAAAAAACAGCACAAAAAAACTATGTTGCTATGCGCAAAAGACAAAAGGCTAAGAGTCTTGAGTTTACACATGAGGAACTTGAAATTTTAAGCAGTCTGTTAGAGCTTAACTTCACTGGCATACCTACTGATGCAAAAGAATATATTGATCCAAATGATAAATGCGCATACTTTATGTGTGATGATTATGATAAAGCTGACAAGTTGCATGACAAAATAGTTGAGCTTGTATTAATAGCAAGAAAAAAAGAAAAGGTGCAAAAATGAATACCTTATTCACACTTAAAGAACTCAAAGACCTCATCTTAGATGGGGTCTGCGAGGATGGCACTACATTAGAGCAAGCATTGGATTTCTGTGAGTCAATCATCTTTGATGACAGCTATACCCTAGAAGAAGTTTGCTTGGCTAATGTTTCATACAACACAATCATCTCTGCAAGGCTAAGAAGATCATGGAGCAAAGATTATTTTGAAAAGCCTGAGTCTATCTTTGATCAAGAGATTTGGATTGACCCTGTTGTTTTAAGCAAAGCATTTGCCGTTCATTGGTCTAGTCTTAATAGAACTAAAGGTACTTTAGGATTTACAAAGGGGTATGACTGGACTGATTAAGTCATGTCTCTTTTATGTGTATTCATTTTCTTTAACAAATACATTTAAAAATTTATTTAGTAAATTTTCACTAATAGGTTTTTTTGTTTTAATTGCATTATTAATTAACTTTATAAAACCTCTTTTCTTAGTTTGATCTACGCTTTCAAAATCATCTTTTAAAAAAAAGTAAGAGGGTATGTTTAAAATTTGATTGTCAAAGTTAAAAAAGTATTCTTGATATTTGCTATCTATTTCTAAATCATTAAAAATGATTGGTATGTCAACATCTTTAAAATTATATCCAAGTTCTTTTAAGTTCATGTGTCTATTCCATTAATAAATTCAATTATTTCATCAAACTTTTTTGTGGTATCAGGAGCAAACCTCATCATCCTTTGTCTCCAATATTTTGCATTTTCACCACCCAACAAAGCTATGTAATTTGCAAATGCTTCAGTTGTCATTTTTTGTGTGACCGTACCACCAAATTCGTTTTCAAGAAGTATTTTAGCATCTTTTGATAAATTATTTATATTTACAGGTATTCGGTAGTCAGTTTTAGAAAAACCACCTTCAAAAAAATCTTTATAATATCCAACACCGTGACCTTGTGTATATTTGCTTCTTGAGATAGAGCCTAAATAATCATCAAAATATAAAAACTCAATGCCTAAAGTATTGCCTTTATTAAATCTTTTAGAATATGCAGCGAGATGACTCCATAGACCATCATCTAAGCCTGATTCTATTTTAGCAACTAAATCAATCAAAGCCTTATATCCTGAACTTCCTAGCTCATCAAAAGATTTGATAAAATCCTTACCAAGTATTGTTTGCAAATCGTCAAAATCAAAAATAGAAGTTTTTGAATTATTAACTATAGATTTTATTGCATTTTCTACATCATCAATACTTCCAGTTCTGATGATTTTTTCCATTAGTCCAACACGCCTTCTTTCGGTTATACCTCTTACAAGATTGTCTCTAAATAATTTTTCTTCTACTTTAAAACCTAGTCTTTTTAAAAAATTGTCTGACCAAACTTTATCTGTATAGTTGCCACTTGCCAATTGCAACCTTAAATCAAAATCAGATAAATCTTTTGAATAATATTTGGCTATATTTTGTTCTGCTACAGCTTTTTGTTTAAATAATTTAACGCTATCTTCAATTACATCATTACTTGCTTCTCTTGAAAATAATTTAGTTTGTGCTTCTTTTCCTTGACGATTAAATTTACTACCTCTACCTGTAGCAATCCAGTTATCTACATTATTTTGGTCAAAATCCATATGATGCCCATATTCATGCCTAAAAGTTACTACCCCCTCTTTGTTTTTTGGCGATTTAATTCTGCCCATGTTGAGAGTTGGAGTTTTACCATCACTACCAAGTGAATAATTTGCTCTAGAACCTTTGTTTATTACTTTTTTTAATGGACTTACTTTTTTTAATGAATTGATAATGTCGGTTTCACCTTTCCAGTGGTTAATTGTTTTATGCCATTCCAACTCTTTAGGTATGGTCGCACCAAATATATCGTCAATGTCAATTTTGCTTGCTGCAAGAGCTTGTCTTATTTGTTCTCTAATTTCTTCAGGTGGAGTACCAAATGGTACAAATCTACCAAGAACTCTTTGTTGGTTTTCAGGACTAATATCTATATCATTATCTGATACTAAATTAGCAGGCTTTTCATCAACAGTATCACGACTTAAATCATCCTGTATCACATCAGTTGCTTCTGCATAAATAATGATGCACCTACAATTAATAACATTTCTTGCGCCACCTTTAGGGTCTCCTGCATAACTCATTGGCACACCACCAACAATAAAGTCCTCATCCATGTTCACTTCTTGACCATTCGCTGATGAGTGTGCAGACCTTGTTCTAAGGTCACTGGTAGACACCCACTTCTTCTTCATATCAGTGCCTAGGTCCTGTTGAACTTTCTTGTGGTATTCATTGTTAGCAAAAGAAGCTGCATTGTGTGTTTCTGTCCTAGCTATTAAATTAGCTCTACGCCTAGCTATCGGATAGCCCTTTTTAGTTATGCTTCTTGAGATTTGATCAAGCGTTAAGTTATCTGCTCTACCGTCAAATATGACCTTTTGTATCTCTTTAGAAGCCTGCTCTGTCATTCCGCTAAAATATGGAACTCTGCTACTCATATATATTTCTACAAGCCTTTCAAAATCAAATGATCTGCCAAACACAAATGCTTCATTATCTTTTTTGCCTAGATAGTATTTTTCTTCGTTATTGTTAAATATGGTTCTGAATACTTTTGTGTAATGATTTCTCATAACAAGCTCTAACTTTACGTTTAGAGTTTTTTTTAACTCGTCAAAGTTAGGCTCATCAAGTTGTTTGATTGTATTTGATGTTTCTTTAACAAATTGTCTAAAAGCTGTATTGAGCTTTGGCGCAACAGACCTTTCTAAATTATTTCTAATTCTTTGTTGTTTTTTTACCTCTTGCCTAGCATTTATGCGACCAACTTTAAATGTATTAAAGTTTTTTGTTACTGGTCTCATTTGCTAGATAATGGATGACCTTTTGGAAATAAATCGGTGTCATGCTTGCCACCTCTAAACTTGCCTGACGATAAAGCTCTTAAGAAGCTATTAACTCTTGCATACGCCCATTGATCAGGCGAGCTTACACTAGGTCTTACGCTTGAAGGGTTAGTTCTGTAAGCTCCGACACCCCTTCTAAAGACTGCTTCAAGCATTCTTAGGTTAGCTCTTTTAGTCTTGCTGTTGCCGTGTTTTTCGTTGTGATCTTCTACCTTGCCTTTAAGAGCTTCTTTTACCTTGCCTGATAAAGCCTTCTCATCTTCTTTAGACTCTACATGGTCTTGTAAAGCAAACTCTTTATCTTCTTCTGTGATTATCTGTTGGCGTTTTCTTTTTGACCAAGCAAAGCCACTGTCTCCACCCCAAAGCAACCATGCGACTTTTCCTGCACTTGGATAGCCTTCTTCACCTTGTCTAAAACCTTCTGCTCTTTTGTCTACTTCATGACGACTAAAAAAGCTGTACATTCTTTTGACAGTAGATATAGATAGTCTTTCTTTAGCAACTAATTGATTTGCACGAGCAACACCGACTGCAGTACCGCCCCTATTGAACTTTTTTCTAAGAGCAAGCCCTCTCTTAGCTTCTTCTGCCATTTCACTGGTAGGAATCGTATTAATATCTGACAAAGCCTTTTCTTCTGCTAACAAGAAAGATATTTCCTTGTCAGTTTCTTCGTCATCATAATCTTCTAAATCTTCTTCATTAACTGGGTTCTCAGGCTTGTCCACGCCCTCATCAGTGAGTGGGAATAGGTTAGCTGATATGTAGAGGTCATCTGCACCGTCAACTGGTTCTAAGCCAAGCTGTTGCCTTGCTTCATTCCTAGTCATGATGCCTTCTCTTACAGCAGAGGTTACATTTTCGTAGGTTCTTTTAACTCTTTCTGACAATGCAGGAATAGAATCAATATCAAACTCTAAGGTCAGGCGATCATCAAACAATGGCACTAACCATTCGTTAAGATCAGATGCCATCTTTCTAAGATGCGGAATGATTGTTTCTTCATACAGAGCAAGCCTTGCTTCTGCTACATTGGCATATGTTTGACTATCAGGAACTCCTACAAGCTGACTAGGGACACCAAAACATAAAGCTATGTCTGTGGCACTCATGTGTTTGAGGTTTAAGAAATCCATGTCCTTTGGACTTAGACCCATTTCTTTCCAGTCAAAGTCTCCCTCTAACAACATTGGTCTGCCTGCGTTGTTTGCGCCAGTAAACCTATTATTCATATCAGTTATAAGTTGTTGTCTTTGTGATTCACTGAGGTTAACTGCAAATCCTGCATCATCTTGTGGTTTAAATATGACTGCACCACTTGGTCTTGCACCGTTTTGCAAAAGATTTACATTGTGCTTGCTAGACATATTAAATTGATCTACCTCAACTGCTGCAGCGCTCATTGGACTGAGACCGTAGTAATCATCTAAGGGATTCCATAGTTTAATGTGCTTGAGTTCGCTGAAACCGTTCTCCTGATCTACTAAGTATGTTTGAGCAACTCTACCATTGACCATGTATTCATACTTTTCAGGTATAGGTTTGCCACTGCCTTTAATGTTAATGCGGTCAGGTCTAAGCTGATGTAGTTCTTTGGGCGCACCCATCTCAGAGCCAGTCTTAAGAATGTAGGCATTACCGCTAAGTAACACATAACCAAATAGACTATTAAAAAACTCACTGTAGGATTGCAGTGGATTTGGTCTTTTTAATAAATCTATCAAAGGATGTTGTTCTATGATTTCATCACCTGCCTTAATAACAAAAGGCACAGCACTTGCGCCCTTACTTATCTCATTAACACACCTGTAAACAATTGCGTTCTTAAGATAGCCTTCTTTTGCTAGGTCTTGATATTTGTAGGACTTTGCTTCTTCAGTACCGACACCAAAGTAACCCATCATGTTTGAATTTTTTTGTTCAACAGGTTGTCTGTTAAACAATCTTTGAAAAAATGTTTGTTCTGCCATTAGCTTATTCTCCAATTTACTTCGCCTTTAGACTTGCTGATTTCGGATATACCCCAAACCAAAGCATCTAATCTGTCAGGACTAGGTTTTGTTTCTCCTGTATAGCTACACAACTGTGATTCTAATTCAGGAAAATAACCAATGTGATGAACACGCCTTTGCTCATAAAGTGCTGCAACAGGTTCGGCTCTTACCATCTTTCCTCTTGTAGCTCTTACAGACCGATAAGGAATGTTTACATCCATCCCTCTTAATAGTCTTTCCACCAAATCGCCACCGTTATTTACTTCAGCTACTATTCTATCTGCATCCCATTCATAAAAGCAATTGATAGCTTTTCTAGCCCAACCGTCAGGGCTGTACTTTCCTGAAGCATCTTCTAGTACATAATACTCATTATTATGGTCTTTGCCTACTACCATGATGCCTGTTTCATCTGAATCTTCGTTGTTTGTGACCGCAGGGTCTATTGCTACTATGATTTGCTTGAGTTCTTTTTCTGTATCTTCAGGCAATCTTGCTTCTTCTATTAGCTTGTTTGACCACAAAGCGCCTTCTAATTCTTCTATTATCTCTGCGTAAAGTTCTTGTCTGCCTAGTGTTGTGCCTTCATATCTACGCTTCAACATATCTAATGCAGACTGTGCTAGGTTTTCTTCGTTCTCAAAAGTAGAACCACTGGTCACACTCACATCATCTCTTTCTACTAAAGTCTTTATCATCTTGTTAGGTTTGGGTGTGGTTGTAATTACACACTTGGGATTCTGACCCAATCTAAGACCAAACATTAATTGGTCTAAGGCTTCAGGGTAACGCCAAGCTGCAATCTCGTCACACCATGCTCTATGAAACTGTGGTCCTCTAAGTCTTTCAGGTTCTTGTGCTGCATACCCAACTATCTTAGAGCCATTAAATAATCTTATCTCTGAGAGACTTGATGAATAGCCTTTATAATCTGCGCTTGATGAATAACACTCATCAGGAATAATTGAGAGCAAGCCACTGTTGCCACCAAAGCAAACTCTGCGTAAGTCTCCGTGTGTTGGAGCTACTACTGCACATATGGTGTTTGGATTTCTTAAAGCGTACAGAGCTATGTCCTGTGCGCCAGTTCTTGTCTTGCCCCATCCACGACCTGCAAGTATGAGCCAAATGTTATGCTCATCAGCAGGCTCTATTTGTTTTGCTCTAGCAGTCTTTAGCCAATCAGTGTACAGCTTTATCGTTGCTTTCTCTGCGTTGCTCTGCAACTGAGTCAAGCAATTCCATAGCTTCTCTGAAGGCATCTGTTTCTTGGATGTTTGCATTTAGATTCATGTTGTGGGTTGCTTCGCCTAATGCAAGTTTTGCTAACTTCTGTGCATTGGTTGCAGCTTGTGATAATGATGCTATTCCACTTGGTTTGTCATTTGACTTTATTAAACCCTGAACATGGGTAAAGATTTCATAGGAAATTTTTAAGGCAAGTTCATCAATCTTGATGCTTTCCTCTGCTAACTGTTCTCGTCTTTTCTCGTCAAACTCAGCAATTAGCTTGTGTCTAAATTCTTCTCTTTGCATTTTCCATCCGTCTTTTGCAGACAATCTGTAGATGGTGGTAGAAGAAACATTGTATTTTGCAATCAACTCATCAAGAGTAAACATAGTTCTTTCGCCTGTGTCTAGCTCTACGCCTTGCACATACTCATTGCGGATTGCATCCTTTATCTGATCTGTGATTTTTACTTTGGCTTTTTTATCTGTCATGCATCTATCATGTTTCTGCAACAATGATATTCCATTTTGAGATTAAATTAAAGCTAATTTATTTTTGGATATTCCTGCGACTTATAATTGATCTGTTTTGTCAGTAACTTTTTATCTCTCTTATTACCTATAACATATATGTATCTATGCTTTGCACTTCTATGAACTCTCTTGGTTGCATCTCCTAAGTGATGTCTTGAGTGTTTGCCGTCTGCACCTGCCATATCTGTTCTTTCTTTGGTTGTGCCAGTAAACATAAAGTTGGTTGCCTGATATACAACCCCTAAGTGTTTCTCTTTAGTGTCTGCGTAAGAGACTATGATCTTAGGTTTAGGTAATAGTTTAAAAGATGCGCCTATAAGAATTGATGCTTCGTTTTTTTTGTTATGTTTTAAAACCAATCTATTTAACTCTATGACATGGTGCTTATTGTTCTTGCCTGCGACTCCTTCACATAAAGATGCAGATGCAGGTATTCCATATGACACAATGCCAACCAGTTCTTGTTTTAAAAAAAGACCGTATGCGTAATTGATGCTTGGTACTCTCTTTGCGTAATGGATATTTAAGATAAAAGGTAGCGCTTCTTGATATTGGATTCTGCGAATGCTGTAATCTGCGACAAAGATTGATTCTTCTTCTGCAAACAGGGTTGATTGATAGATACTCATTTTATTATTTCCAACATTGAATTTTATACCGAATTGGGGTTAAAAACCAAACATTAAAAAAAATATAAAAAAAATAGTTCTTGCAATATAGACCCAAACTGGTATAATGGTAATTGGCAAGAAAATAAATTGAAACTTCATAGGAGAAGATAATATGAAAAATAAAGTGAGAAAGACCAAGCATAAGTTTGAACTCTATAGGTTCAACAATATGTCCATCCAACATAGTATCAAGGGTATCAATATAGGTATCGGTACTAGAGCAGTCAGGCTCGGTTACAAGTGGGTCTATGTCAAAGACTACTTCAAAGACACGCACCTGTTTAACTCTAAGTCTTGGAGAAAGATTAGACGGAGCAAGTGGGATTCTATCTGCCAGTCTAATGATCATTACTTTCAGAAGGTGAGCTAATGCGAATCATTAAATCAGATTACTTTGGTCAGTGGGAACTCCGTGCAAACGGAGTGACCCAAGGTGGTAGAACTTTTAAGAGTACCGTTGCCATGTTAAGAAAGCATGGTGATTCTAAACAAGTAGCTTTAGATGGTGCGAACCGATTAAAAGAAACAGAGATTTGGTTTACCTCTGATGGTAAATACAAAGTTGCCAAGTCAAACATGGATGAGAGTCATCCTCTTTTACATTCAAAGGAATTAACAGGGACTACTTGGCTCAACATCAGGATTTGTTCTAATGGTTTGTATGGCGACACACACTTAAGAGACTGGGGTGAGTTTCAAAAGATCAAGAACGAGCTTTGTGGTTTAGAAAGAACTGCTATTGAGATTTATCCCAAAGAGTCTTTTCTACATGACACTGATAACTGTTATCACCTTTGGGTTTTTCCTGAGGGTGCTGAAATGCCACTTGGATATTTTAATAGAGATGTGTCTGCTGATGAATCACCAACACAAAGATTACTTTAATACCATAATGGGTTGCATTAAATTATTAAATAAATTATGCTCGGTTCTTTAAATTAAATAGGAGATAAAATGAAAACACAATCCCACGAACTTAAACACATCACAGCTTTCACAATCTATGTGCTTGACCCTGACACTGGTAACACTTGGGGTGCTTGGAATAGGTACACTGAAGGTCAGTATGGAACAGGTTCTTACACTAAGGCAGATGATGAGATAGATGCCGAGACTGATAGGCTACAATCTTTGGGTTACACATTGCTTGGCACTAAGATTAGATGTTGTTTAATGTCTGCAAACTTTGATGACTCTATTGTAGATGCAATCCTAGAATCAGATACCAGTTCTTACATCCAGTCTTATGTCAATTGAGTTACTAAACAAAGCCCTCAAACTAGAGGGCTTAACTCCAACCAAGAAATTAGTCTTAGTCATCCTTGCCAATTACGCAGATGAGAAAGGTAGTTGTTATCCTAGCTATCAGCACATAGGTCTACTTGCAGGAATCAAAGACCCTAAACACATTGGTAAGATCATCAAAGAGTTTGCACAACAAGACCTGCTTGAGATCACGGCTAGGTTTAAGGCAGATGGTGGAAACATATCTAACAGATACACATTACATTTAGGTCAGGGTCTACAGACCCCCACTGGTGAGGAGACCCCCACCCCTCAGGGTCAGGAGACCACCACCCCCCCTGTCTCAGCACCCCCCAATACTAAAGAAGATACTAAAGATAATACTAAAGACCTCTTTGAGGAGTTTTGGAAAATCTATCCACGCAAGACAAACAAGTATGCAGCTTCTCAGAAATACAAGATTGCACTCAAGGATATATCCCATGAAGAACTTTTGAAAAAGATAAAGTCTTATGCAGAGTTTGTTGCAGATGAAAAAATGGAATTAAAATTTGTACCTCACTGCACAACATGGTTAAATCAAAAACGGTATCTTGATGATGCAGATACAACAGTAACAAAAGTTAAAAAATCATTGAACTCTCTTGCAGGGTAAGGAAATAAAATGAAAGATATAAGTCAAGTCCTCATGGACAATAGAATAAATTTAAAACATTACGGTGAAGGTAATCAAAAAGTTAAGTGTCCTTCCTGTCAGCCCCCACACAATCCAAAAGATAATCCACTCTCAGTCACCATAGAAAATAATACGGTGGTTTGGAATTGTCACCATTGTGAGTTTAGAGGTGGGTCAGGTGATGGTTCTAATTCTTTTAAGCCCAAGACCTATCAAACACCAGTAGTTCCTGAGTCTAAGTCTACAGATAATTCCATGTATAAGTTCTTCGGTGATCGTGGCATTTCTAAATCAACGGTTGACTCTATGAAAATCTTTAATGAGAACTCATGGATTGCATTTCAATACTTTGACGAACACGGCTCACTGGTTAATGTTAAATACAGGACGGTTGATAAACAGTTTAGACAATCGCCTAACGCTAAACGCATCTTATATAACTATGACAATGTGTATAAAAGCGATACAGTCATTTTCTGCGAAGGTGAGATGGATTGCATCAGTTTATTTGAGAGTGGCATAACGAACAGCACAACGCTTCCTGATGGCGCACCAAAAGAAGCCAAGTTTGACCCTAATGATGCTAGGTTCAAAGCGCTAGACAATTCACCTCTTGTTGCCAAGAACATAATTATATTTACCGACAATGACACAGCAGGTAGATCGTTACATAAAGAGTTGCTTCATAGGTTTGGCAAAGATCGTTGTTGGTATGTGAAGTGTCCTGAAGGATGCAAAGATGCCAATGAGGTTTTAATGAAGCACGGTGCGACCAAACTTAAGGAACTTATAGACAATGCTATACCCTATCCTATCAACGGCTTGTACAAAGGTCATGATTACTTTGATCAACTGATTGATCTGTATGAGGGCAACTATGAGAAGCCTGTAGAGATTGGCATGGGTTCACTAGATGATATTTACAAGATCATGACTGGTACTTTCCATGTGATTACTGGCATACCTAATCATGGTAAGTCTTTAATACTTGATCAGATACTTCTTAACCTAGCAAAAAATCAGGGTTGGAAGTTTGCAATCTTTTCTCCTGAACACTCAACGAGTATGCACATCAGAAGGATGACACAGATGTATTGTCAGAAAGCATTTGATGAGGGCTTCGGTAATCGCATGAGCAGATCAGAGTTGGTAGAAGCTATGGGCTTTATTGATAAGCACTTCTTCTTTATTGAATCCAAAGATGCCGTGCCTGAGATAGACCTGATCATAGACATAGCCAAGTCCAGTGTTTATAAACACGGAGTCAACGGCATAGTCATAGACCCATACAATGAGGTCAGCGCAAAAAGAGAAGGCAATCAGCGTGAGGATGAACACATAAGAGACTTTATCTCTAGCTGTAAACGCTTTGCTAGAAACTATGAGGTGACTATGTGGGTGGTTGCCCATCCAACAAAGCTACCTAAGTCTCAAGATGGTTCTTACCTGCCACCTTCTGCTTACGATATAAGTGGAGCTGCACACTGGCACAACCAGTCTGATGCAGTCCTAACGATTCACAGAGACTTTGATGACAACTCCACTAGCGTAATTACACGCAAGATAAGAGAACAGGACTTATACGGTAAGATCGGACAGGTTAAGTTCTTCTATGACATGGACAAACGCATCTTCATAGAAAGACAATACGAGGTAGACGATTGGAGTCTATAAGTAAAAGTCGTTAGGTGATACTACACCTTTGGTAAAACTATGAATAACTCCCATCTCTTTTTTTCTAGGTATGCGAACTCCAATGATGTATTTAGCAAGACCGCCCTGAGAAAATCTATGTCCTGTTTCTTCATGCACAGCTTCTATAAATTTATTTTGAGTGTAGTTGTTCTCTTGCAAGAAATCTTTCAGCTTCATTGGTTGTCTCCTAATGTTAAATTAAGGGTTGTGGTAAACCCAATATGTGATTATAATTCCATTTCGTATTTATTGAAAGCATAAATTGAGGTATTTAAAAGATGAAAAATAATCCATTTGAACAGTTTGATATTGAACACCTATCAGCCAGTTCTATAAACCTATTCATACAAAACCCACCACTGTTTATTGTTCGGTACTTAGCCAAACATAAATCACCCACCAACCCTGCCATGCTTAGAGGTACGGTCATAGATCATGCCATAGGCAATAAGACATCTATAGAAGATGCACAAGCAGAGTTTAAATCGCTTATGAGCTACGAGCAGAGTCAAGGCGTGGTGTTTGATCAAGAGAAAGCAGACACAGAGTACAAGAACATAGAGAAGTATCTATCTATAGGATTGCCTTTCTATAAACACTTAGGCGAGCCAGTAAGCTATCAAAAGAAAGTAGAGATAGATGTAGGGCTACCAGTATCAGTAATAGGGTACACAGATTTAGAGTATGAGGATTGCATCAGAGACATAAAAACCTCTGCAAAGAAACCACCTGCATTACTCCCACCAGTTCAAAGGCAACTAGCAATTTATGCTACTGCGTTAGAAAAAGATCATGCGTATGCTGATTATATCTATGTGACCAAGACCAAATCAGAGGTCATCACATTTGAGATAGACGACATAAGCATGAGATTAGATGAGGTGTATAGGGCTTCGTTAGCAATAATGAACCTTCTACAGAATAATGATGTTAACTCTTTGGTTGACCAGTTCTATCCTGACCTATCCCACTGGATGTGGTCAGACTCAGATA
>WLWF01001771.1_pt1 | contig 16779 bp, 33 predicted proteins | sample 6718331 | NCBI WGS metagenome assembly WLWF01 (sample SAMN12718692, study PRJNA515312) | sponge metagenome | isolation source: marine sponge | host: Mycale hentscheli | place: New Zealand: South Island, Marlborough, Capsize Point | collected 2003-05-01
TTAAATTATTTGCACATGACATTCTTCGTGCTGCTTCTCTAGCTTGTTGAACAGCAGGTAATAATAATCCTACTAAAACGCCGATGATTGCAATAACTACCAGTAATTCGATGAGAGTAAAACCTTTGCGATTTTTCATTATGATATTCCTCTTATGTGGGGAAGTATAGATGTTGGGGTAACAGCTATTGAAACCCCTAAGTCTTATCATACCCATTCTCAGACGCAAAATCAACTTCGGCATTGTTAGTATTGTGTTAAAATCAATAAGAGTAAATATCTACCTTAGAGCCTGTTAATTCTGCTATAAAAACCATTGCATCTTCAACATTATAAAATTCTGATATGATCCTACTTGCTCTGTGATAGCCTTCGTTGTATATAGCAACTACTCTATATAATGGATCATCTAATGATTCAGGGAGTAAGTCTAAAAATTCTTCTCCGTTTTCAACGGATTCAATAAAAGTGCCACCATGAGGATCAGATAATTCTAAGCATGTATTAATTCTGAATCCTGCATAAGCAGATTTAGGATTAGTGTTAGGAATGTAAGCGTTACACAACCTGTTTGATCTGCTCATTTTGCTTCTCCTGCTGTTGTTGCAATTCTAATATTTGTGCTTGTGCTTTTTTTAATTGTCTAAGTCTTTCGGTTTCTAAGTATTTAAAATATCCCATAAAAACCTGAGAGGTGATCACGCCCATCCCTGCGATGAGCGTAACCACAACCCCGCACACGAAGAGTGCGAAATTATCCATTAAAATATCCTCCTAACGAAAGAATACTAGGAACCCATAAACCAACAAAAATAGCTTGCTCATGTGCTACATCAGCATTTCCCATAAACCAAAGTGAAACACTTAAAACGAAACTAGCAAATGCTGCTACAACAAAATAACTCTTACTATTCATTATCAACCTTTCAAGTTTAAAAGTAAAAAATTAACAGTAGGGCTGGTCGGACTCGAACCGACACTGTATGGATTTTAAGTCCATTTTCTCTGCCTATTGGAATACAGCCCCAAATGCTACAAGATAATGGGTTGAATTTAAATCTAATTAAATAACAGTTTGAATCTTGTAACACTACTAATTCTAAGAATTAGCATGATGGGACTTTAGCCTTTTGACAATCTCTACCATTTCTGCTTCTCTGTCTACAGTATGTTCAGGCTTTTTTCTTTCCATTTTAGGAAGTTCAATTCCTTTAGGAGCAAGAGTTGCTTTTACCCTAGAATATCTTGCCATTGTTGTAGTGATTTTTTGCCCTGTCTTTTCGGCAATTTCTGCATAAGTCCTGCTAGAAAAAACTGCTTCTAAGAATTGTTCATCAGAGCATCTAACTCTTTGAGTTCTCGTATCCATAATATGTCCTCCAAAACAAAACCAAAGAACTCGGCTCAGTTGATACTGATACTACCTTGTCCTATTTCTTTTATTATACAATGTGTTATCGTCTAAGTCAACCACTAAACTTGAATTTATTTACGATTTTTGTTTAGCCAGCTTTTATAACCAGACTCACTAAATCCTTCTTTCCTATCCAAAATCTTACCATCATCACCAAAGATGAATGATGTTGGTATAACCCTAACTTTTAATTTATTTTTTAGGTCTTGATCTTTATCAATATCAATTATCTCTATGCTTGTTAGATATTGAATCTCGTTAGGTTTTAATTGTAAAAATCTTTTTAGTTTGACACAACTAGGACACCAATCTGCACCTAAAACAATTAGTTCTTTAGCAGATACCGATGTGGTTAATAGTATAAATAATAATAAACTAAAGAGTATTTTCATTAGAGTCTTTTTTAATAGGAAGGATTATGGCAAGTAGTAGATAAATCCATAACAATATACTTCCTGTTGCGAATGTTCCTACAATCGCTAAGATTCTTAATATACTAGCGTCGATACCTGTAGAGTTTGCAAGTCCAGCACAAACCCCAAATACCATTCCATTTTTCTTGTCTTTACTTAGTTTCATTATTTTCGGCCTTTACGGTAGTAGATGCAATAATATGTTCCGCTTCGTGCATTGAATATCCTACAACATAAAACAAGTATTCTTTAGTAAGCATGTATTAACTCCGGTTCTGATTTGATATTTTCTATTTCATACTTTAATATCTGTTGCTCTGCGGCAACTGTTTTTTCGATTAATTTTAATTGATCTAAGGCAGTTTTTACGGATTCAACATCAGCACATTTTTCAGTTTTAATAGTCATAGTCATAGTGTCTCCAAATATGTATGAATAATTGCCCTATTATAATACACCTATTTTTTATCTTTTGTCATATTAATAAAAAGATAGACTACACTTAAATCAATAACAACCACTATCCACCATACACTTAATACTTCCAGTAAAGTATGATTCATTTCTTTTTTTTCTTCCTAAAGATTTTCTCATAATTCTCTGACCATTGTTTATATGATACACTTTTCGGCCTGTTTGTGTCGCCTTTCCCGTTTTTATTTTCTGACATTTAATTCTCCAGAACATAAGACCAATAACGACTATCTTCTTTCTCTTGCAGAGCATCCCAATATACACATCTAGCAATATACGAAGGAACTCTTAGTTTGCCACAATTTACACTCCAATGTTGCTCCATACGCTTGTATTTAGCACTACCCTGCTTGCTTTTATTATAGGTAAGATGTTCCATATTGTAAAGTCTTAACTGATGTACGTCACCACATAGAACTCTAGCAAAGTTTGGATGAATCATCTCTAATGCAAAAGACACCTTAGCCATACCTAGACCAGTAACGCGATTTACAATTTCGTCACGTTTTTTTACATGATACTTTTTTGTAGTTAAGTAGAAGTCTGTAGGTTTAGCCCAGAATTGTGTTGCAAAATCCCAGATGTATTTTGTACGATTGTTATGTAGACCTACTCCTGAGTTGGCTAGTTTATTTAATAGAGCGTCCTTGTCATCTACCCATTCCTTGTAGTCCTTAATTGCTTCATAGCCACGACAATTACCCTGCCACGAAGTATGTACAGAACAGTATGCGAAAAGGTATCGACGGAAACGATCACCGTCTGTTTGTGGTGCAACAGTTTCCCAGTAGTCTTTGTATGCTTCTACTTTTTCTACGGGAAATGTTTTAAAGAAGTCGTCTGCTTTAGACCGACAGTATGTAGTTTTCTTCTCAGGTTTAGTTTCTAATGCAATTACCATAACAGTCTCCAAAAAGTTTCCAAATGTGATACTATCAATTCTATACTATTGTTATCGTCTTGTCAAGTGGTCAACTTGAATTATTTTAAAACTGTATTGTATAGCTTGTTCTGTATCTGTTTATAGTCTTGCAGAAAATCTGTAGGATTGGTAAAGTTATTTTGTATAGGTATATTAGATATAGATTGTTTCTCTATTGGGTCTTTATTTTTTATAGGAATAGTATGATGAATATGGTTATCAAATAAAAGATTTTGTATGTATAAATATTTATTTCTAGCAGACGACATATCTTCGTATTTTAAAATGAACTTAGGTTTGTTTATTTTGTTGAATAGTTTTAAGTGTTTGCTATACATATTCTTTTGTCTTTCATAATATCTATGATATTCTTCTGCATCCCATTGTACTTTATGAATTTTATTTTTATCGAAATTATCGTCTAAACTACACCACACATTTGTAGCAAGTCCTTTCTGCAAACTAATGAAACTATCTAATAAATTATGTCTATAAAGTAAAATTACTCCATCAAATATATCAAGTAGTTCTACAGTATTTATATTTTGTTTAGAGAAATGTAAATTAAAAATCTTTAAACAGATATTTTGTTTCTTAAATTCCAAGAATAACTTTAAACTATTTACATCTACAAATTTCTTAATCTGATTTGGTAGAGTGGAGATGGATAGTTTATGCAACATATCTCTGTAATCATTTATTCCTAGTATATATCTTTTCTGTATATACTGGGCTAGTCTATGTAAATGCTGAGAAATGTGTGTATATCCACCACCAAAAAACTCTGCCTCATTTATAGTATTTGTATTAGTAGAAATAATTCTACAAAGTAAACCGCTACCCGTTCTTGGTTCAGCTAATATTAAAATGTTTTTACTGCTCATATAACTTTGTCTTTATAAAATTCTACTCTCTTATAGTCACTATGAGGATTGTGATATACAGGAATTATGTTATCTGTGAAAGGCATAAATTTTCTTGTTAATCCCTTTTCTTGTAGTCTATTATATAAATTAGAATCTTCTCCACCATAATTAGCATAGCTTTCATCATACATGCCAACATCTAATATGTGTTGTTTTTTGCAAATTAGTAATCCATTTAAATATTTTAAAAATCCTAGATTTGTTGCATCTGTCCATTTAGATGATCCTGTCATAAATTCTGTGTCCCAATTAATATCAAGCCATTCATTTAGTTGATAGTAACCATTAAAAACATAATCTACATCTGCTTTAATAATATATTCATGGTTTGTATTCTTAATAGATTCATTAATAACTTTAGAGATATGATAGTTTTGTTTGTCTTTATATCGTATTAGTTTAATTTTACTGCTTAAAGATTTTAAGTAATTAGCATCTAAATCGTCTGAGTCCCAATCAACTATCACTATTTCATCAATAGCCTTTTGATTTATCCAAGATTGTACGCTTACTTTTAATTGATTAAATCTATTTTTAATACCAACAAGTAGTGATAGATTAGGTAGATCATAGCTATTAAAAACAGGTTTAGTTATTGTAAGTTGATTTTTTTTATATACATACCAATGAAAATACAATCTGTGTTTATCATCTACTCCATTCTGTTTACATGCTGGTTGATAAAAATCTTTTACTTCTGGATACTTTTGTTGATATGTAACCTCATCAAAATCTTGATCTACTGTAAAAACTTGATAGAATTTATTTATGTCTGATATTTTTCTAAACACCATAATAGTATTGCGAAACCAGTGATGTTCAGTATTTTTTCTAAGTTTATTTTCAGCATCAGAATCATTGGCATAGCCTAGTTCTGCGAATTTATTTTTAATATATTCATTTGGTCTACAATTAACATGGCCTAAACCATCTTGATCTTTTATAGCCCAACTTAAAACAATACCTTCTTTGGAGTGTTTACATAAACTTTTAATAAAAGTATCAAAATATTTTTCTGGTATATGCTCTCCAACTTCTAGTGATAATACCCAATCATATTGTTTATTTAAATCAAAATCTATAGCGAGATCAAGAACATCACACATACCATTTGTTTTAATCTTAGTGTCTGGACTCCCATCATAGCAATCTGTAGGTATATTATTGTCATTTAAAAACTTAGCATAGTAACCTCTGCCACAACCAAAATCTACAACACTTGTTGCATTTTCTTTTTTGAAGAAATCTAATAATGATTCTTGTAATAATTCATCATGCTTATGATCTTGTTCATCAACATTAAACCACCATCCATGTTTATTAATATCTGTCATACTAATCTCGCATCACCATGTAATACTTTAAAAGTAGGAAATCTAAGACTTATGCCTCCCTCCTGATTCTTAGTCTCTTCAAAATACTGGACTGTTATAACTTTGCCTAAAATAGCATCAGGGTTTTTATAAAAGTCTTGTCTCTGTTCTATAGAGAATCCGCTACCAACTCTAACAGTATGATCTTTGTGCTTAATGTAAACACAAGACAACATTTCCTGTTCAGTCTCTTTTCCATTTATTGTTAAAGGAAACATCCCTATTTCTGTGTCTAGCACTTCATACTCAGCATCATGGAAAGTTTTTACTTTAAGTAAATCTTTACTACGCTTACCTTTATATTGAACATTCTTACGGAGCATAACACCTTCCCAACCATTATCGTCTGCTTGAGATACCCATTCTTGGAAATGTTCGTCGTCTTTTACTATCTCCATTTCTAGTACAGATAAGCATGGACATTCATTGTTTTCCATAGTGAATAACAGCTCTTTATATCTTTGATAAAGATTGTCATTACTTTTCTTTGCTTTAAACTCATCTTGAGTCATCATGTCAAAGATTTTATAAGAAGGATTCTCAATAGTATGGTCTTTCTTCCGAAGTTGTTTCATAATACCTTGAAAGTCTTCGTTGCCATCTTCGTCTATTAGGCAGAGTTCCCCGTCAAACACAACATCAGATAAACCAATACTTGCAATCCCATCGGCAACAACACCCAAGGTAGTAAATTCTTTGCCTGTTCGGGAGTAGAAAGTAGTATTACCAAAACTATCAACAATAGCCAAACATCTAACGCCATCAAGTTTACGAGATACAAACCACTCATCTTCCCACTCCACTAATTTAGGCTGATATTTTTCTGCAAGAGCAACACTGAACTCTGGAATAAAATCAGGAATAACTTTATTAATAAGTTTAACACCAACTTTAGTCTTGAGGTCTTTGTCTAAGATACAATATACAAGTTCTTCTTGTTCAGGAAATTTATTAATATAAGTATTAACAATCCTGATAGCGTCATGCCCTGTATATCTACGAAGAGTCAAATCATTAAAGAGTTGACACAAACCGTATCCCGGCTCACAATCTCCAAAGAATAATTCTGGATGCTTCTTAACTTGACTACTGGTTAAACCATACATAAGATAGTCATTATGTGCTAGATTCAATACATTTCTAGCATGAAGCTGATCTCCGTTATCCTCTTCTTTACCTGCTTTACAATACTTTGCAATAATTTCTTGCTTGGCAATCGTACCACTGTTGTTACGCAGTTCACTGATCATAGCCATAACATATTCTGTACTGTTCATTATAATATCCTGTGTCCTGTGATTCCTGTTCCTTATAGTATATCTTCTTTATCGGATATTGTCAAGAACAATCTTTAGGGGAATCACCAGTAAATAACTCTTGTATAGATTCTATTTTTGATGACAAAATTTCTTTTTGAAGTTGGGCAGTTTCTTGCTCTGTTTTTAAGTCGTCTATATCCTGTTGTGCTATAGTATTTCTTACTAATTTATTAGCATGTTCATATCTTTGTATTTTTTTTGCTAAATTTTGTTCCAAAATTTCTTGTTGTTTTAATTCTAGTTTTAGAATTTTTAGTTCTGTGTCTTTACTCATTATTTTAATTCTTTTGAACGATAATAGTAAACTATTTTCTTAAATGCTTCCACTCTAGTTTTAAGAGATAGATATTCATTTTGATCTGTAAAAACCTTATTTAAAGTATTTGTAATCTTAGAACCTGTTAAAGAAAAGTATGCGGGGATAATGGAATGAAGAATTAATAAACACCCCGCTGTTATACATTTAAAACCATAACCTGAAGCAAATCTAAAATGCTCCCAATATGTCATGTCATTTTCTCTCAAATGTTGTTTAGATTTTTTGAACATTAGATGTATCTCCAAGTTATAGTATTGCCGCAATACTATACTATACACCTTATGTTTCAATAAATTTTATATATCTCCAATGAATTGTGTGATGTAAATCAAAATTTTCAGAAAAAAAATATATGTTCATAGATTGAAAAGCGGCAGAATCTTTTCTTATCTCTGGTTTAATTACTTCAATTTCAATATGAGTAAACATAAATGTGGTATGAAAATATGTTATCTGCTTTGGTCTGCCATCTATTAAAAATCTAAGTATCTGATTATGCCGAAATATTTCAGCGGCATTTAAAAGCAACAGGAATGATAATAGGATTACTTTAATTTTCATAAGTGGAGGCGAGGGGAGTCGAACCCCTGTCCAGTATAAATTCCACATAAACTTCTACATCGTTAGTTTGTTGTTATTAATACTACAAACAAAACTATTTGTCTTTCCAAATGTCAGAGCGATTACGCTCATCGACCTTCTTAGTTCAGGTAGGACAACCCTATCCGATTATCGGAGTCAACATAATTGGGTAAAAAGGTTTATGTAACCCCTCTCACCTAAGCGGCGAGTGCTAATACAGAAGTATCGGCAATTAAAAATGTAATCAAGTTTTAAAGTAGCCGCTTGATTAACTACTCGATGCAATCTATACTTCTATTTATCTGTCGATACCAGTACGCCCCCTTATATAAATCTAATACCTTTTGGTGGTTTAGTAAAAATTTCAATGTTCTGTCTAATTATAACAGGTGCAATTTCTTTTTCAAGTCTTTTTATTTGTGATTGTTGTACAAAATTAGTAGCTATACTAATCATCAACAAACCCCATAATATCCATGTCGCAGGGTGTATCTTATCCATATTTACACACTTTGGTCAAAATGAGTCCTATTTACTAAATTAAATTCTGCACATCTACTCATGTGCTTTAAAGATGTTGATCCAATATATGAGCAAGCACTTCTTAATCCTCCTAAAATATCTTCAACAATTAATGAAGCATCACCTTTATATGTCACTTTCTTTATTCTGCCTTCACTTGCCCTATAGTTCTTTACTCCACCATATTTCTTTTGTGCTGCGTGGGATGACATGCCATAAAATTTTAACGCTTTTTTATTACCATTATCATATTCCCAATCGCCTTCACATTGATCTGTACCAGCAAGCATACCCCCAAGCATAACAAAATCAGCACCAGCAGCAAATGCTTTGCATACATCCGAAGAAGTTCTACATCCACCATCTGCACATATTAATCCTATCCTACTTTGTCCTACTCTTAAACCATGTGCAGCATGAGAGCATTCTATTATAGCTGATAATTGTGGATAGCCTACTCCTGTTTTAAGCCTAGTAGTACATGCACTTCCCGGCCCAATGCCTACTTTTACAATATCAACTCCACCATGTAAAATTATTTCTTGTACCATTTCTGGAGTAGAAACATTACCTGCCATAATAATAGGCTTTTGTCCAAAATCTTCTCTAATTTTTCTACAAAAATTTACAAAGTCATCAGTATATCCATTAGCTACATCAACACAAATATTTGGAACGCTATTAGTAATATCACAAAAATATTTTAATTTATCATAATCATTTTGTTTTATTCCTATACTGTACCATTGATGTTCATAGTTTATAATAATATCGGGATATTGATTTGGTTCATAATGTTTATGAAGGCATGTTGGCATACCATATTTAGATAAAAGATGGGACATACTAATTGTACCAGTAGTATCCATATTAGCAGCAAATATTGGTATACCATTCCATTTTTGTTTAGAATGGTAGAATGAAAAGTTTCTGTTTAGTTCTACTTCTTTTCGTGATGCAGTTCTACTTCTTTGTGGAACAAGTAAAACATCATCAAAATCTAATTTAGGATCATAATTAATTTTCATTATTTGTCTCTTGTAAAGTCCATAAAGTTAGAACTCCAGAATTAGGCGTTGAATTTATTTCTTGCCAATCGTTAACTAAAAATAAATTTCCCGATATATTGTATTCAGGATTACTAATGCTGCAACTTTCTATTTGTGTATTCATAAATAATCTATGCCCAAATCTCTTTTGCATAAATTATTATTTGTTTTATATGCACACTTATCTTTAAAGAAACAATAAACACCTAAGCATTTCGATCTTGGGCAATCTTCTTTAATGGTACTGATAATGTGCTTAATAGTCTTGCCGCTACATATTAGGTCATCAATAATTATATACTTGTTTGGTATTGGCCCTTCATATTGAAACGGTGAATATCTTTTTTCTTTTTGTTTTCTTACAACAAGCATATTCTTTTTTAATAACTCTGATATTTGTGGGACAACTAATAGTCCGCTAGTACCACAACAGGCTATAGTGTCAAAATTATTATTAATACTTTTAAGATCAGCAATAGATTGGAAAATAATCTTATTTCTAATTTTGTGATTTAATAAAAGTGTTGTATGGTCACACCCCTGTAACCATTTACCATCTTCTGTTCTTCTATTAATAAGTTTTTGGGCAAAGTGTGTCGTCATTATAAATTAGTATACTTAGAGTTGTAGTATTCTTTAAATGCTGTTGAAACAGCACCAGTAACAGTATCATCGCCAATAGTCCTACGAATATGTAATTGAGCATCAGGATCATTTAATAAATATGGGGGGCAAGAATGTTGATAGGGACAATAATGTGTTACTAAACTTGTTCTAGTTAAACTATTATTATTATTAGTACCTCCATGCAGTAACCCACTATGCCAAAATAAAACATCTCCTGCTTTAGCATAAAATTTTTCTGTAACCAGACCAGCTTTTTTAGCTTTATCCACCAATGTACTGCTATAGCTTTTGATTTCTTCTTTAGTAAAATTCCAAATTGATCCATCTTCAAATCTATGCGGCTTTAATTTATGTGATTTAGGATAGTAAATAAGTTCTCCACTTTTTTCTTTTACATCTTCTAATGCGATCCAACTAGCAACAAAGTTACCAACACTATTAACTCTAACAAATGTTCTATCGTCATGTATAGATTGACCAGAACCTTTTATAAAAGATAAAGACTGAAATGCTAAAGGCAAATTATCTCTACCAAATATAGTTTTTAAAAAGTTTCTTATTGGGCGACTAAATATTGCCTTTTGTGCCTTACGATCAAAATAATGAGCATCTAATATTTTCATTTCAGCATTTAAATATTTTTTTGCTTTAGGTGAAAATTTTTCAAAAACTTTTTTCCCATCGCAATAATAATTACAGTATGCCTGATTGTTATATCCTGTAGTAATATTTGTTTTTAAATATTTTACTATATCTTGTGGTACTGCATTTTTAATAATCACATAACCATCTTCTAAGAATTTACTCACATATTGTTTTGTTTGAGTATCTGTCTCTGAGGGTATGTTTGGACAATGAATATCTACAGGTAAAGTTGAGAGTTCTTTATTCCAATTATATTTCATTGTTATGCCCCTAAAAATAATAGTAGAATGACAAACCTAATCATTGATTGATAACGATATAAATATTAAATAAATCAATATAACGCTGTAAATCAATCCCTATTGTGTATGGTTTTAATTAGGCTACTATATTTTAGTTTCTATGATGAACGTGTACGAGTCCTGCGCTTAGTCTTGCGCATAAGACCATAACGTGTTTCACCATTACGTCCTGTACTACGAACAACATTAAATCCACTCTTAGTAACAATCGGCTTGATGTCACTAATAGTTGCCCTAAGATTACCTACATCAAACATAGAGTAGGCACTATCTTGGCTAAGGGTCTTGCCCTTAGTTAGATAATTAATAACCTTATCCTGCTTTGTCATATTAGACCTTTCACGAATTATGTGGTTAAATATACCAAAAGATTCTAGCTAACCACAACAAAACTAAAATCTTTTATTCATTTTCGGCATCTTCTTCATAATAGTCTGGAAATGCCGGAATGTCAAGTCTTTCTTTATTATGATCCATCCAGAATGTCATTTGTTCAACATCGTCATCCCATCCACATTCTATATGTCCTGCTGCTGCCATTTTACATAAAGCAGATTGATACAGGATTACTCTTATCTCATCTAAAATAGTCCCAAAATTATTATTCGATATAATATAATATCCTTCTGAGTCTATACCAGTTGATACGCCCTCTATTATTGTTTGAACTTGTTCGATTGTTATGAAGTCATTTAAAGTTTCTGTGTAAACATTATTTTCGCTTAAACTGTTTGCTGCTTCTTCTCTAATGGTTTTACTAAACCCCTTCATATCAACTATGCTATACTCTTTCATTTGTTTTCTTCGCTTTAGGATTTTTAGGTTGCATTTTAGCCAAACGATGTTTAGTTCTATACGTTCCTGTTAATTTACAGTGATCGTCCTCACCCATCCAGATATGACAAAATCCACCTTGTTTTGTTCCGTATGCAATAATGCCATTTTTATCAACATCGAAAACAGTGAATTTACCTCTACATCCCATAGGGATGAACTCTCCTTCAACTACGCAGTATGGGCCTCCTGTAGCTTTTATCCTGTCTCCTTTTTTTAATTCTCTCCAATCGAACTTCCTAATCATCCGAGTGGTTTTCTTTTCTTTACTTTGAATAGCAAACATAAAAGGATGTTGGCATTCTGTACACATATATGCTCTTGGGCCACACTGATGTCCACATTTCTCGCAAGTCTTTTTACCTTTAGGCATAATCAATTCTCCTGTGAAATAAACCGATACTACCAGTATAACATACTTATCGGCATTTGTCAAGAACAATCTTTAATGCCAATTTCTAAGAATGTTAGCAACAATAAACATATTAGTAATTATAGCTTGGATAACCAGTAAAGTTCTTATAAATGCTATGTTGTCACTTTGTCTATCTGTTGTACCAGATTTCTCACCTAATGCTTTGCACCAAATTTTCCAATATTTCATGGCCCACTATTTATCCATATTAAATTTTGAACATAACAAATTAAACCTATCATCACAAGTACAAGCAATATAGGTGCGATCCAATGATGCAAGAGTATATTAGAGCGTAAATGAATAGACCAATAATCACTGATAGCATTGTCGATTTCGTCTTTTGAATATCCTTCATTTTTTAATACCCAGTGTAACTGTTCTTCTGTTAATTGATCTTCTTTGTCCCAATATCTTCTTGCCATTACTAATAGGCGTTCATCCTCATCTATATTTCTATACATTTTTCTGTTATCATTTCTACCGCCTTTAGGTAAAAATATGGGTTTGATGTTATCTCGCCCATTTAAAATTATCTGGCATATCTTTTACAACAATACCACATTCCATATTTACTTTGAGCATATCCAACATCTACTACAGACATACCGCTGTTACTGTAGCAACAATTATTATATGCTTCATTTTGAGTCCAACCACTACCACAACCCTCATAAGTGTTATGATGTCCACCATAATGAGCAACACAATTTCTGGATGCCATTGTATTAGCAACACCTTGAGCCGATCCATTATCTATCTGAGTAGAATATGTATACTTATAGGTTGTGTTACTTTTCTTTCTACTTCTTCTAGCCTCGCAAATATTTGTTAATAAAGTTATAGCAATTAAACATAATACTATTTTTTTCATAATTATTTCCTCCATGAAATAGAAGGGGTTTGATGCAATCTCCCCCCTGTTAAATTACTTGCAGTCACACTGATTACAAGTATTGCCATTACAAATAGTTCTACTAAAAGTTCTTGAACGAAGAACATTACAACATCCGTCTGTAACTGTTCTGGTTCTTGAGTATGTGCTGCCAGTTTTATTGCAGGCACAATCAGTAGAACGAATAAAAAGTCTCCTGCCAAACAAGCCTCTACGCACCCTACAGTTGCATGTGCTACAGTCGCAAGGACTGCAATCGCAATCTGCGGATACTGTTGTTTGAGGTTCTGGTGCTACTGGTGCTTCACCGGCAAAAGCAGTTACGGCAAAACTTGATAAAATAAGTGCTAAAAATAGTCTCATACTTTCTCCTTAAAAACTAAACTAACTCAGGTATTATGAACATATCATAATTTAAACCTTTGCATCCTTGCTATTTTAATTATAGTGCCAAGATGAAGGGATGAATCTATATTACTATAAATAACTGCTTGAATCTTGACACTATTTTAATTTTCTTAATTTAAGACAAGTTCTAATTGTTTTCCCTTCTGTTCTTTAAAACTTACAGTAGGATCAAAATTATCAGACAACATATACTTAAATAATTTATATGCTTCTCTTATACTACGAGCATAAATTAATCTGTTACTATGATAAACAGCCTCTTCTTCTGGAGTAAAATGACCCCTTCTGATTCTACGAGTACTTTCTTTACCGTCTTTATCTATTGTCTTAACTTTTCTTTTAAGATTAATACCCACCTTTGCTGCTTGAGCAATAACCCAATTCATAAGGCCATGATAAAAAAGAGTGCTTCTAGCTACTCCACCTCTAAAATGGAAAGGGGTCATGCAAAGAATATATCTATAGGCATCATTATTTGATGGAAAATTACCAGTAGATTCTCTTTTTCTCAATGTTCCATGATAATCTCTAAGAATAGATAAAATACTATATAGTTGTGGCATACTAAAATTCCAATCATTTTTAGTATTAACTTTTAGCTTACCTGTTTTCTTATAAATTTCAAAACCAAAACAACTTCTAGCTTCAGCAGAAAGGTTCTCATAGATATACTGAAGATTTTCAAGTAACCAATCAGTATTTTTATCACCTCTTGTTCTAGCAAGATCATACTTGTCCATTCTTGCAGCATTTAGTATTTGATTTAAAACTTTCTTCCATTCCCAATATTCATGTCTTTTACTTCCTTCAAGAACTCTAAATGAGATTGGAGGGTTCATTAAAGAAATACTAGGAAAATCTTTTAAAAGATTATAAATAGCTATTGGGTCATACATATCTCCTTTATCTATATCAGAATAAGAAGATGCTCTTGGCATAGATTTTTGAGGAAATAACTTTAATACAATCCTATTTTTTGCAAAATTTTCGTATAAAGTATGCAATTCTGTTTCTGTAAAAGGTTGAGACAAAGAATACTCTTGCCTCGGACAACCTAGATGAGCATACTCACAAATAACTAAACTATCTTTTGGTAATGTTTCATGTAGAGAAAAAACTTCTGCATGAGAAATCACCCTGCAATCTTGCCCGTTGTGAGAAATTGTTGCGGTATTTTTGCCGAAATCAATTACATACACATGATCAAATTCGTTAAACTTCTTCATAATAAATCCTCTTGTTATTAATTCTGTAAAAAAATTGTATATTGAATTAACAGCTTTAACTAAACACGATCTTCAATTAGACAATGTATAATCAAAACATAAGGTATTATAACAATCATGTAGTTGCAGAACAAGATTAAATTCATCATAAAAAATTATTTATCCTCTGATGTATCTTGTATTCTTTTTAATCTTTCTTCGTATTTTTTTTTGCTTTCTTTAGCCTTTTGTATAAAATTACTGAAGGCTTGTTCTGCCCCTTCTGACACAACATCGTCTGTCATAGGTTCTGGATATATTTTTGTGGCTTCTTGCTCCAAAGAAGGTAGAGGTCTTTTTTTTACATCTTGGATTTTGGGCGTAGATGGATCAAGAGGTCGTCTTTCTGGTTCTTTCATTTTACTCTCCTATTTAGATGCTAGTAAATATAAACCAATATTAGAAAAACTATATCCAAAATAAGCTATGCCCATGCCGACATTACCTTTATATATTTGTTCTAAACTAACATAAAGATAAATTAAGCCAGTCATAACTATTAGCCAACCACTCATGCCGGTACACCCTCCAAGAATTTAGAAATTGCTTTGTCTTTTTGTTTAAGTTCCATATCAATATCAAAATCTAAGTCGTAGATAAAAAAGTCTTCTTCTGCGTATTCGGCATGTTTTCTTGGATTGTTACCGGGAGCCGACTCTGAATAATGAAATAATGGAGTGTACCCCTGCCATGTATCATAACACAAATGTATTGCTTCTTCTTCTGTCAATTCGTCTGGGTGGCAAGCATGATGCAAATAGTCGAACGTAATTGGTATATTGGTTTTGGGATAGAAATCTTCTATTAGTTGTTTTACAGACCAGCAATTAAGTTTATCGTCATTTTCAATAACAAGACGGTTACGACAATTATCACTAAGTCTATTAAAATTTTGTATAAATCTTTGTACAACCTCATCATTACTTCCTTGTCGGTTGTTGATATGCAAATTCATTGGGCAATTATAATCTGCTGGACAACCTATCATGTCAAGAAAGGCGCTGTAAAAGTTTAACTCTTTAATTGTTTTATCTACTGCTTCTGTATTAGTTGATGCAAGCACGTTGTATTCACTGGGATGGCATGATACACGAACATTATTTTGTTGTATTGTATATGCTATACTGTCTATTTCCTCCATGATGTCAGTATATTGAGGGAGGTCGTGTAAGCTAATATTGGCAAGATTATAAGTAATAAGAGGAAATAAATCGCTACTGATACGATAACAGTAATTATACTCTGCACAGTGTAAAATCGTAGCATTAGTCACCTCCATGTTATTGAGTATTCTTGATCCTAAAATAGACAATGCTTCTTGACGATCTAGCTGACTAAATCGTTTGTAGGTCATAGTTTGAAACCTAATATTAGGATCAATTTCTTTTAATTGTTCTGAAATACAGCAAAGTCCGAATCTCATAATTATACCTCCAGCATACGATTATAATATATTATCGGATGCTTGTCAAGAAAACTTTAGGCTGAGTGAAAATACACCAAACCCTACTGTATTGCTCTAGGAATGATACGTTGAATCTATACTTAAATAGATAATAATCTGAACCCCTAGAACAATCAGTAAGAATGTACAGTCCAAGTAGTTTCGTGAATACTATCCATACCTAATGTTTCAGCAACCTTCTTACCTTCATCGGTCATTACTGTTTCAAATAAACCATAAGGCTCAAACATAATGTATAAAACATCTGTCATTATATCATAGCCTGATTCTCTGCAACTGTCAAATTGTCTAAGTGTCCAATCGGGAAGGTCTTTAAGTGAAATGCCTCCATGTTCACAGAAGGTTTCCAACATAAACTTATTACGTTCTTCATCACTTTCATAGCCTTCTACAATACTAATAGCATCAATAAAAACTTCAGTGAATCCACTTTTGCTTTTTACCATTATCTTAAACGATTCGTCGTTGATTATTTTTTCCTGATACAATATGTTAGCAATAATTTCTCTGGTTGGTTTCTTTTTAATCGTAACTATATTTATAAAATCTAGCAACTGAACAGCAATAGCACTTTCTGTAAAAATATCACTTCCCATTATTCATCAGCCTC
>WLWF01001772.1_pt1 | contig 16774 bp, 21 predicted proteins | sample 6718331 | NCBI WGS metagenome assembly WLWF01 (sample SAMN12718692, study PRJNA515312) | sponge metagenome | isolation source: marine sponge | host: Mycale hentscheli | place: New Zealand: South Island, Marlborough, Capsize Point | collected 2003-05-01
TGTGAATGGATTAAAGTTTACGAATCGTAGGAGTATAAATGGCTAATACTACTTCGGAAACAACAACTTTCGATAAAACTTTTGCTATTGATGAAATAATAGAAGATTCTTTTGAACGTATTGGATTACAAAACGTTGCAGGTTATCAGCTTAAATCTGCTAGAAGATCTTTAAATATTTTATTTCAAGAATGGGGTAACAGAGGTATTCACTATTGGGAAATAGGAGAACTTGATTTAGATTTAGTAGAAGGACAAGCTGAATATAAGTTTTTTAGATCAGCTGCTGATGGTACAAGTGCTACATCAAATCCAAATGGTGTTTATGGAGTTTCCGATGTCCTTGAAGCACAATTAAGATCTAATAGAACAGCCACAACTCAATCCGATAGTCCAATGACAAAAGTAGATAGGTCTACTTATGCAGGGTTTTCAAACAAACTTTCAAAAGGAACACCTAATCAATATTGGGTTCAAAGATTTATAGATCATGTAAGTATTAGTATTTATCCTACACCTGATTCTTCAAACGCATCTAAGGATATACATTTTTATTATATAAAAAGAATTCAAGATGTTGGAGATTACACAAATGCATCAGATGTACCATTTAGATTTGTACCTTGTATGGTTGCAGGTTTAGCATTTTATCTCGCACAAAAATTTCAACCACAATTAGTTCAACAAATGAAATTATACTATGAAGATGAATTAGCAAGAGCTCTTGCAGAAGACGGTTCAGCTTCAAGTACATATATTACACCAAAAGCTTATTACCCAGGAACATAATGGCAAAATACGCAACAGGTAAATATGCAAAAGCAATATCTGATAGATCAGGTATGGAGTTTCCATATAGAGAAATGGTTAGAGAATGGAATGGTGCGTTTGTGCATAATTCAGAGTTTGAACCAAAACAACCACAATTAGAACCTAAACCAAATACAGGTGATGGTATTGCACTAAGAAATGTTAGAAGTGATAGAAATGAACCACCAACTGCAGTTCTTTTACCAAATAATCCTTTTACAATTACAAACGGTAGTCCAACTTTAACTGTTAGTTTACTTAATCATACTTTAAAAGTTGGAGATTTTGTTTTATTTTATAATCCAGCTAGCAATGATCCTACAGAAAGTTTTAATTTAGGAAGTAATCTTTTTCCAATATTTGCAATATCAGATGCAATAACAGCTTCAGCAACAACAGCAACATTTGATTCTAATACTAATTTTCCTGCAACAGGTTTTTATTTTATACAAAGTGCAACTTCACCAAGTTCAACAGATCCAAATTATGTTCCTGTTATTCAAAGAGAAGTTATACAATACACAGGTACATCTGGAGCACAAACAATAACAGGTTTAACAAGAGGAACTAACGCTCCATTTAGAGGAGAAACACCAGAGAGCACAGAAGCAACAGCACATGCTATTTCTAATGTTTTTCAAGGTTTAGAAATACAATCTGTAACTACAAGAACAGAGAATACAGGTGCCATGCCTGCTACAAAAACAGTTAATACAGGGTTCACAGTAACCTTGCCTTATAACGCTGTTGGTAATATAACTGGAGGTGGACAAAATATATATGTTAGTCCAATGATAAGAGGTATATTATGATAAATTATATTTGGAATAAAATTAAAAATATTTTTAAACCTAAAAGACAAGAAGAACCTATTGTTATAGTCCAAGAAATTAAACCAGAACATTGCACTAAACATAACAGGTTTAGAAAAAATTGTTTAAGTTGTAGAGAGGCAATAGCATAATGGCTGGATTAAGTGCATCAGGATTAAAAACTCAGATAAGAAGTTACACAGAAACAGATTCAAATGTTTTAACAGATGCTGTTTTAGAAAATATTATTTTAAATGCACAATATAGAATTATGAGAGATGTTCCTATTGATGCAGATAGAGTGCAACAAACAGGTGGATTTGTTGTAGGGCAAAATCAAGTTAATGCTCCAGCAGGGTGTTTATTTATTAGAGGCATACAAGTATATGATTCAACATCGGCTGTTACTGGAACAAATATTTATTTAGAAAAAAAAGATTATTCATACTTACAAGAGTATGTTTCATCTACAGAATCTGCAAAAAGAGGTAAGCCAAAATATTATGCCATGTATGGTGGAGCAACAGGAGAGTCTGACACTACTTCAGGCCGTATTATAGTATCTCCAACTCCAGATCAAACATATCAATTTAGAGTTCTTTTTAACAAAATGCCTGTTCTTTTAGAAAATAATGATACCAACTACATTAGTCTTAATTTTCCGAATGGGCTATTATATTGTTGTTTATCAGAAGCATATGGATTTTTAAAAGGTCCGATAGACATGTTGACACTATATGAAAATAAGTATAAACAAGAGGTACAGAAGTTTGCTAATGAGCAAGTTGGTAGAAGACGAAGAGATGATTATACTGATGGAGCTGTTCGTATACCAGTAAATTCGGCAAACCCGTAGGAGATAAATTATGGCAATAACATCGGCAATTTGTACAAGTTTTAAACAAGAACTTTTAGTTGGTACACACAATTTTACAGCAACAAGTGGAAACACTTTTAAAATAGCTTTATTCACAAGTTCAGCATCTTTAGGAGCTGGAACTACAGCTTATTCAACATCAAATGAAATTACGAATTCATCTGGAACTGCATACACTGCAGGTGGTGCAACTCTTACAAGTGTAACACCAACAACTGATGGAACAACTGCAGTTTGTGATTTTGCAGATGTAAGTTTTTCTTCTGCTTCTTTTACAGCAAACGGATGTTTAATTTATAATGATACACAATCTGATAAAGCGTGTGCAGTAGTTGCTTTTGGATCAGACAAAACTGTAACCAGCGGAACTTTTACAATTCAATTTCCAACAGCAGACGCATCTAACGCAATCATAAGATTAGCCTAGGGGAGTAACGACGTATGTCCGTTACTAGAACTTACACGGTAACGGTAGCCAATCCTGGCTCCGGAAATAGATATTACATTGATGGTAATTTACAAGAAACTTTATATTTAGCAGAAAGTGGAACGTATAAATTTGATCAATCGGATTCTTCAAACAATAATCACCCATTAAGATTTTCTACAACAAGTAATGGAAATCATTCAGGAGGTGATGAATATACTACCGGAGTTACTACAAATGGAACTCCTGGAAATTCTGGAGCATATACACAAATTGTAGTCGCAGATTCTGCACCAACTTTATATTATTATTGTACTAATCACTCTGGAATGGGTGGAACAGCAAATACTCCTACAGCAGATACTTGGGGAGCTTTAGGTTGGAATACTAATCGTTGGGGTACGGATGAAGCATTTTCTTTAGGATGGGGTGCACAAGCATGGAATGATAGTGAATGGGGAGAATTAAATGATGCGGTAGTAAGTTTAACTTCACCTGGTTCTATAACTTCTGCAATTGGATCTGTTTCTGTTTCTGCTCAAATAGCAGTAGGTTGGGGCCAAGATGGTTGGGGAGTTGAAAATTGGGGCGAGTCAGGTTTAGTTGTAGAATTAGAAGCACCAAATGCAGTAACAACTACAGTTGGATGTGGAAGTTCTTGGAACCAAGGTACGTATGGTCAACAAGGTTGGGGAGTTTTTGCTTTAGAAACTGCAGACGTTATAGGTTTAACAGGAGTTGCATCAACTGCAGGCATTGGATCTCCAACAATAATTAGTAGTCCAACTTTTGCTTTAACAGGAATTTCAGCAACAACAAATGTTGGTTCAATAACACCAGCAGATGTTGTAGGAATATCTGGTCTATCATCAACTTCTGCTGTTGGATCAATATCTCCAGCAGATGTTATAGGAATATCTGGTATATCATCAACTTCAAATGTTGGTTCAATAACTATAAACTCAAGTCCAATTTTAAATTTAAGTGGTCAAGCAATAACTTCAGCTGTAGGAGCGATAGATCCTTCAGCACAAGTTGTAGGTATAACTGGTGTATCATTTACAGCTAGTGTAGGATCATTAGTGCCTGCAGATGTTATAGGTTTAACAGGGCAAGAATTCACCGCTTCTGTAGCTGCGTTTGGAACCTCTACGGGGTTTGGAATTCAAGCGTATCAATCAGTTGACACGGGTTCAAATATTTCGTATTCTGATGTTGCAACTGGCACTAATATAACATATAAAGACGTAGCGTAGGAGAAAATTTATGGCATCAACATACACACCTTTAGGGGTAGAACTTCAAGCAACTGGTGAAAACGCCGGTACATGGGGGACGAAGACTAATACTAATTTACAAATCATCGAACAAATTTCAGGTGGTTTTACTCAGCAAGCTGTCTCTGATTCAGGAGATACAGATCTTACTGTTAATGATGGTTCAACTGGAGCAAGTCTTTCTCACAGAATGATCGAGTTTACAGGAACTATTTCTGCTGGCAGAAATGTAACTATACCAATTGATGTCCAAACTTTTTATTTTTTAAAAAATTCTACAGGTGGTTCTCAGACTGTAACTTTTAAATATGTTTCAGGATCCGGTGATAGTGTAGCGGTAGCTAGTGGAGCAACTAAAATTGTATTTGCTTCTGCAAATGATGGTACTAACCCTGATATTATTGATATGGGTTTTGGTACAGGTGACGTAACACTTACTGGAACACAAACTTTAACAAATAAAACTTTAACAAGTCCTAAAATTGGAACAAAAATTTCAGATACAAATGGAAATGAATTAATTAATTTAACTGCAACAAGTTCAGCGGTAAACGAATTTACGATTGCAAACGCGTCTACAGGTAACGGACCAACTCTATCCTCAACAGGTGAAACTAATAGTGATATTAACATTGCTCCTGCAGGAACAGGAGATGTTGTTCTTGCTGGTGACACTGTAAAAGTTGGAGATTCGGGAGCAGCAGCTACATTAACTTCTAATGGAGCAGGTACACTTACAGTAACAACTGGTGGAGCTGCAGATTTAATTTTAAGCACTAACTCTGGAACAAATTCAGGTACAATTACTATTACAGATGCTGCTAATGGAGATATTACTATTGCTCCTAACGGTACTGGAACTGCTAAAGCAGTTGATGCTGCTGATGCTACAGGTGCAATTAAAATTGCAGGAAAAGAAACTATGTGGATTCCAGCAGTTGCTATGTATGCTAATTCAACAAACGGAGCAGAAGCTGCTCAAGTAGAATTATCTAATGGTCCAGAAATTAAAGTTTTAGACTTTGACAAAGATTCTGATGAATTTGCACAATTCGCTGTAGCATTTCCTAAATCATGGAATGCAGGAACAGTTACTTTTCAAGCTTTCTTTACAGCTACATCTACAAACACAGGAACTACTGCATGGGGATTATCTGGCGTAGCATTAGCTGATAGTGGAGATTTAAATACGGCTTTTGGAACGCAAGTTGTTGCGACAGCAAAAGCACACAGTGGAACATCTAATGATTTAGATGTTGCAGCAGAAAGTGGAGCAGTAACTATAGCAGGATCACCTGGAGATAACGAATATACTTTCTTTCAAATATCAAGAGATGTTTCAGCAGATGATTTAACAGCTGATGCAAGATTACTTGGTATTAAATTATTCTTTACTACTGACCTTGCTAACGACGCATAGGATTAAAAAATGGCTAATGTTTATTTCGCAGAAATACACTGGGGAACGAAAGAAGTAATGCAAACCTTTGTTTTAGGTGGTGATACTCCAATAGGAGATACAACACTTGAAGCAGATCCTACAAGTGTAGCAGCAGAAGAATATGTAAATAGTCTTTGGAAAAGAGGAAATATTTATAAAGCTTTTTCTAGAAATGGCGACTACACAGGTTGGGCTATCGATAGAGTAAATCCTTGTGGAATTGGTTGTACTTGGGATGAAGCTAATGATGTATTTATTGGTATTGCACCTTTTCCTTCTTGGACTTTAGACAATACCACTTTTAAACATGAACCGCCGGTTGCTTTTCCTAGCATCACAACTTATTCACAAGGTGGCGAAGACAAAGAATATCAAATACACTGGAGAGAAGATTTAGGAACATGGGATGGTATGAAACTTAGTTCTGATTTTGATGGTACAATTTATAAATGGAACGCAACAAGTTCTACATGGGAGGCAATAGTATAATATGTTTGGATATAGAGTTTTAGGATTTGGATCAGGAGGAGCTGCAGCTCCACCAGTTGAAGTTGATTATTTAGTAATCGGTGGTGGCGGTGGCGGAGGCCAAACACAAGCCGGAGGCGGAGGAGCTGGAGGTATGAGATCTTCATTCCCTGGCGGAACAAAACTTGAAGTGGCACAATCTACTCCATACACTATTACAGTAGGCACAGGAGGAAATGGAGGCGGAGTTGGATCTCCAGACGCATCAACAGACGGAGGAGATAGTTCATTAGCAGTAGAAACTACAATTTCATCTACTGGGGGCGGAAGAGCTCCTGGAGGAGCGGGAGCACCCGGAGGATCTGGGGGAGGTGCAGGACCTTACCCTGCAGCTGGCGGATCTGGTAATGCAGGAGGATATAGTCCACCTGAAGGAAATCCAGGAGGAACAAATTCAACACCATACAGTCCGAGTTCAGCTGGTATGGGCGGTGGCGGAGCCGGAGCAGCCGGAGCAAACGGCGGACCAGGAGCAAGAGGTGGTGGAAATGGCGCAGCAAATTCTATTACAGGTTCTTCAGTGACTTATGCTGGAGGCGGAGGTGGTGGTGACCACCCTGGAGAAGGAGGCCCAGCTACCGGAGGAACGGGAGGCGGCGGACAAGCTCCAAATACTCCAGGAACAGATGGACTTGGTGGCGGCGGAGGCGGTGGAGATAATAGCCCAAATGCCGGAACGCCAGGAGGAAATGGAAAAATATTTATAAGAATACCAGCAGCTGCAGGAATATCAGCTCCTGACGTTACAATTGCTCCAGGTAGTAATTCAGTTTCTACATTATCACCATCAGGTGATATTTTATGTTCATTTGCTGTAACAGGCACTGTTCAAATTGGATAATTAGAATTGACTAAAAATTAATTTTATGTATAAATGCATATCGAAAGATATGTATGTCAATTAGTAAATTTCAATACGCAATTTATGATAAAGCAATTCCTATAAGAGTTTGTAATGATATTATTAAATATGGTTTAGCTGAAAAAGGAAATTTAGGAACTATTTATTCAACCGGTAATAATATTAAAGATATAAAAAATAATACTTCTAAAGCTACAAAATTATTAGAAAAACGAGATTCAAATATATCATGGTTAGATTGTCCTTGGATACATAGAATAGTGCATCCATGGGTATGGGATGCAATGAAAAAATTTAATTGGAATTATGATTTAATTGGTGCAGAAAAAAGTCAGTTTACAGTTTATCACCCGGGCCAATTTTATGATTGGCACCAAGATTGTTTTTTTGGTGAAGATATTAAAACAAAACATGGGGGCCGCAATAGAAAAATATCTTATAGTCTTTTATTAAATGATCCTAGTGAATACGAAGGTGGAGAACTTCAGTTTGATTTAAGGAATCAAGAAAATTCAGAGGATAATAAAACAGAAACAGTAACACTTAGAGATCAAGGAACTTTAATTATCTTTCCAAGTTTTTCATTTCATAGAGTTTTACCTGTAAAACGTGGGGTAAGATATTCTTTAGTAACTTGGTTTCAAGGACCTGATTGGAGATAAGATGACAAAAGAATACAAAGTAATAAAAAAATTAATATCTCCTGAGCTAGCAAAATTTTTATTTGATTATTTTTTAATAAAAAAAACTGCAACTAATTTACTCTTCGAATATAATATTATATCTTTCTTTGATGAAGATTTTGGTAAATTTGGTGATTTACAAATTCCAAATAAAAATACATTTTGTATATATGGTGATACAGCGTTTGATACGCTTTTGCCAAAAGTTAAACAAAAGATTGAAAAAACTTTAAATAAAAAATTAACTGAAACGTATTCTTACGCTAGAATATATACTACAGGGGATGTACTAAAGCCTCATAAAGATAGACCTAATTGTGAAGAATCTATAACATTAAACTTAGGTGGAGATAAGTGGCCAATATATTTAGAAGATGAAGAGGGAGAAGCTATTAAAATTGTTTTAAAGCCAGGAGATGGTTTAGTGTATAAAGGACACAAATATAGACACTGGCGAGACGAGTTTACTGGTAAAGAATGTGCTCAAGTATTTTTGCATTATATTGATAAAGATAACAAAAACCCCCATGCTGCACCATATGATTTTAGACCTGCATTAGGAACTACAAGATTACAAAATATACACTTACACGATCAAATGAGACTAAGAAAGGCAAGAAATGAAAATAACTAAAAACGTTTTGTTTAAAAATGATTTAAAAGAATTTTTAAATTTAATTAACTCTGATAATTTTCCTTGGTATTATAATGATAAGACAGCACATATTAAATCAAATATAAACTCTAAACATACTTATGAAGCTCCACAAATGACTCATAAATTAATTCATAATGGAGAGATAAATTCAAATTGGTTAAAAGTAATGTCTCCCATATTAGATAATATTTATAAAGACGTAGATATTAACGGTATTATAAGAATGAAATTTAATTTACTATTTCCTTATAAATACAAAAAAAATGAAAAACATTGCACACCTCATATTGATAATGAGGAGTATAAAGGAAATAGAATATTATTATTTTATCCAGAAGATTGTGATTGCTATACTTATTTTTTTAAAAATAAAAAAGTTTGGAAAAAAGTTAAAGTAACTGGTAATACTTTAATTGACTTTGATGGAAAAATTTATCATGCAGGGTCTCATCCAGTTAAAAATACAAAGAAAATTGTATTAAATATAAATTATATGTAAGGAGATAATATGACACTAAAAGAAAAACAATTATATGAAATGATTGATCAAATACAACAAGAACTTTATACTTCTAAAAATTTAAGAGAAAGTGAAGTTTTTTTAAATGCTTCTTTTAAAGAAAAGAATTTAAAATATGAAAAGATGATTGATATGTTAAGAAAAGTTATTGATGATTTACTTAATCAAAATACTAAATTAAGGTTAAAAATTGATCATTTGATTAATGACTCAAATTAAAATAATTAAAAATTTTTTATCTAAGGAAAATAAAACTTTTATTAACAACATTTTGTTGAGTTCTAATTTTCCATATTATTTATCAGAGTATGATGCTCAACATCCACATGATGCTAACGTTCCATCTTATAAAGTTTTATGTCACTCAGTTCTTCAAAGAAAAGAAGATAGAATAAAACCAGGTTTTAATTCAGAACATTATAAACCAACATTAAATATTTTAAATAATTTTTTTATTAAAGCAGGTATTACAAAAGTTAATTTTCATAGAATATGTTATAACTACACATTTAACATTGGAGTGAGGAAGTCTTATATTCATGAAGATCATGCTTACCCACATTCACAAGCGATACTTTATTTATCAAAAGTATTGGATAAAGATACCCCAACAGTAATTTTAAATAAAAAAAATAAAGTAATAAAGAAAATAAAATATGAAATGGACAAAGGTGTTATATTTGATAAGACACCACACTATCACGTATTTCCAAGAAAAGGAGCGCGATTAGTTTTGGTAGCAACTTTTGATAAAATTAATTAAATGCACGAATTTCAAGAAAAATATATAACAGAAAACAATATTGATTTTAATACAATTGCTGATGTTGTATCAAATAACCATTTAAAACATAGTATAACCACAGGATATTTAAATGACTTTATTTTAAATACAGTCATTCAAATTAAGAATATAGAAAAAGACTTAAGATTTAAAAATCTTTTTAATCAATTTAATAAAGATTTAAATAAAAATAATTTACCGAGCGATCTTAGTATATTTTTTTCTATGATGTCTGGAACAAGCAGTGCTCATCACGTTGATCCAGAGTCTGTTCATATCATAGGATTATATGGACATACCTCTTATTTGTTAGATAATAAGATAGTTATGCTGAAACCAGGAGATAGATTGTACATTAAAAAAGGCACTCCTCATAAAGCAATCTCTATGTCTCCTAGAATTGTGTTCTCTTTCGGAATTTACAATCAATAAAAATAGTGTTAAAAGGACCTAAACTGTATATAATTAAACGCTATGCTACAAAAGATAGGATTTCAACCAGGTATAAATAAGCAACTTTCTGAAACTGGAGCCGAAGGCCAGTGGGTAGATTGTGATAACTCTAGATTTAGATATGGAGTTCCTGAAAAAATAGGTGGATGGAATCAACTTGGAACATTAAATGAAAATGAACTTACTGGAGCTGGTAGAGGCCTACATCACTATATAAATAGTTTATCTAGAAAGTATGCTATAATAGGAACAAATAGAATTTTATATGCTTTTTCTGGAGGTGTATTTTATGATATTCACCCTATTCAAACAACTACAACTCTTACAAACGCTTTTAGCACAACTAATGGATCTCCAATAGTTACTATAACATATTCTAGTGCACATAATTTAGCACCTGGAGATATACTTTTAATGAGTAGTTTTTCAACAATTACAAATTCTAATTATAGTGCATCTGATTTTGATACTAAAAAATTTATGGTAGCCACTACACCAACTAATACAACTGCAACTATTACCATGGCATCTAATGAATCGGGATCTGGTGCTACTACTTCTGGAGGAATAACAATAGAAAAATATTATACTGTTGGACCTGCAGTTCAAGCAAAAGGTTTTGGTTGGGGTTTAGGTTCTTGGAGTGGTGAAGATGGTTCTGCAATTACAACAACATTAAACGGAGCATTATTAAATGACGCTAATGGTACAGGTGGGTCAGGAACTAGTATTACACTTACAAGTACTACGAACTTTCCTGATTCAGGAACAAATTTTATATTAGTAGGAACAGAAGAAATATCATACACAGGTGTTTCTGGTAATAACTTAACAGGGATTACGAGAGCAGTTAGAGGAACAACAAGAGCAGCTCACAGCGATGGAGCCACTGTAACTAATACAAGTGAATATGTTGCGTGGGGAGAAGCAGCCTCTGGTGACTTAGTATTAGAACCTGGTATGTGGTCAATAGATAATTTTGGAGACAAAGCAATTTGTTTAATTCACGATGGTCCTTGTTTTGAATGGGATTCAAGTTTATCAAATGCAACATCAACAAGAGCAACGATTATATCTGGTGCACCTACTGCATCAAGACATATGGTTGTATCAACACCGGATAGACACTTAGTATTCTTTGGTACAGAAACAACGATTGGTTCACCTTTGACTCAAGATAATATGTTTATTAGATTCTCGGATCAAGAAGATATAAATACTTATATACCAACAGCAACCAATACCGCTGGTACACAGAGATTGGCCGACGGATCACAGATCATGGGAGCAATAAGAGGTAGAGATGCAATTTACGTTTGGACCGATACAGCATTATTCACTCAACGTTTTGTTGGTCAACCATTTACTTTTGCATTCGCACAAGTTGGAACCAACTGTGGACTTGTAGGTCAGAATGCATGTGTAGAAGTTGATGGTGCTGCGTATTGGATGTCAGAAAATGGTTTCTTTAGATATGCTGGTAGATTAGAATCTTTACCTTGTTTAGTAGAAGATTTTGTTTACGATGATATAAATTTAGAATCTGGTAATCAAATGGTATCTGCTGGATTAAATAATCTTTTTGGTGAAGTAACTTGGTTTTATCCAAGTTCTACTTCATCAGTAGTTAATAAACAAGTCACCTATAATTATTTTGATTCATCACCTCAAAGACCAGTATGGACAGTAGGCACACTTGCTAGAACTATGTGGAGAGATTCTGCAGTATTTGGTTTACCTCATGCATTAGAATATGATGCTTCAACAGATACATCTTTTGATGTTATTGGTAATACTGAAGGAAGAACAAGTTATTATGAACACGAAACAGGAACTGATCAAAATAGAAATGGAACAATAACAGCCATTACTTCAAACATATCATCTGGAGATTATGATATTACACAACAAAGAGCATCTACAGGACAAGCTACAGGTATTGCAACTTTTAGAGGAGACGGTGAATTTTTGATGAAGATAAAAAGATTTGTACCTGACTTTATATCTCAAACAGGAACTACAAGAGTTACATTACAATTAAAAAATTATCCCAATAGTACACAAGCAAGTTCGCCATTGGGACCTTTTGATATAACATCAGCAACTACTAAAGTAGATACGCGTGCTAGAGCTAGAGCAGTTTCTTTAAAAATAGAAAATACAGGTGCTTCTCAAAGTTGGAGATTAGGAACTTTTAGATTAGACACACAACCGGATGGAAGAAGATAATGGCAAAGATAGTACAAGTTATAACTAGACCTGAAAAAGAATATAATATGCAAGTAGCAGAATCTCAAGTTAGAGATCTTGATGCTATTGTAGAAAAATTAAACTCAACGTTTCAAGAAGAATTAAAAGATGAAATTGAAGCATTTAACTTATTTATTAACTAATGGCTAATCAATTTAAATTTGTAGGTATAGATAATAGTACAAGTGGAGCTGCATTAACTCCATTTGGATCAGGTAATCCTTTAGTTAGTGAGACCTATGTTATCAAATCTATATTAGTCACATCAGCTGGTACACCTACAGTCACTATTACAAACAACAGTATTACAGCTATAAAATCAGCAGCTTTAACTGCAAATGTTACAACAGAATTACTTACTCAACCTTTGGTAATTGAGGGTGGAGATAGTTTTACAGTTTTATCAAGTACATCAGACTCGTTTGATGTAGCAATTAGCTATTTAAATATTAAGAAGGAGATAACAATATAATGAACGACATACCAACACTAACACCCGATAAGATAATAGAAAAAATATCAAATAAAAAGACAGGGGAGATCTACAAAAATGATAATGAGTGGAAATCCAAAGGAATATTACCAGAAGACATCCGAAGAGATGTAACTGTTATGATGCCTAGCCTTGATTTATTTGGAAAAACAAAATAGAATAGACAAATGGCCATAACTAGAGCACAACAATATAGACAGATGTTAAGAGAAGGTAGCGTTGCTATGCAAGGTGGTATTAGAAACTATCTTGGCAAACAAAAAACAGTAAGTGATGTTCCTCTTAAATGGAAATCTGGTCCAGGCCATCCTGAAACAGAATTAGCATATATTACAAAAGCAGAAAAAAATTTATTAATTAAAAAAGATTTACACAAATCATTAAAAGATGGACCAAACAAAGGTCCTGGTGGAATAATGAGTTTAAACAATGATGGAATTGGAGATTTAGGAGGACCGGGTAATGTTGGTCCTGGTAATGATGCAACAGATACAGGAGATTTAGGTAGTGAAAAAGCTAATGATGCAAGTTTATCTGCTGGAAATAAAAGTGTTGGTTTTGGTGGAAAAGATGGAGATCCAAGAACTACTACTAATTTAGAAAGAGCTTTAGGTTTTGCAAAAAATGTTTTTGACAAAACTTTAATTGGAAGAGCTATTAATACTTTAGGAAAATTTGGTCCTAAATCAAAAGATACAGTTGAAATGTATGGACCTAAAGGAAAACAAGACGGACCAATGGCTCCAGGAAGAGATATTACAGAAGATGATGACGATGATGGTAAAGGAGATGGTGGACAAGGTATAATACCAATTTTTGGATCTGCACCAACGACAACATCAGAAGCAGAAGAAGAATCTACAGATGTTGTAACATCAGCTCCTAGAATAGCATACAGACTTATGAACGAAGGTGGTATGGCTGATGATAGCATGCCTTACGAAGGTGGGATCATGGATCTTGAATCAGCAAGACAAATGTATGGTCTAGGTAAACTTGTTAGGAAAGTTACAAGATCAGTTAAGAAGATTGCAAAGTCACCGATAGGTAAAGCTGCATTGTTATATGCAGGAACAGGAGCATTAGGTAATTTAGCCGGAGGATCAGGATTAGGTGGCATGTTTAAAGGTTTTACAAGTCCAACTTCTTTTCTTGGTGGTGCTAAAAATATTTTTACTAAAGCAGGTTTAAAAAATATAGCTTTTGGAAAAGCACCAACTTTATATGATGTTCCAGGAACTAGTAGAATGTTTACTGCAGATGCAGGAACTTCTGGTTTATTTGGAATGGGTGGTAAACTAACAGCTGCAGGAGCTGGACGAGGTATAGCAGCATTATCAGCATTACCATTATTAGGTGTAGGTGTAGAAGAAGATGAAGAGCAAGAAGAATTTAGTCCATATCTAGGACAAGGTTTAGATATAGCAGATATAAGATCAAGACCTCGTTTTTATCAAGGTCAAGCATATAGATTAATGTCTAGTGGTGGATCTCCAGAAGATGCAAAAAAAGAAGAAGATTTATCAAATGATCCTAACTACAAAGGTTGGGTTAAAGTATATGAAGCAAGTCCTGAAGCAGCAGAAATGAATGAAAAACATTCTGAATATTTACAGTTTTATAACAGGAAAGCTGAAGGAGGTTCTATGAAAGAACCAGTAGCTAAAAAAGTTATGCCATTACTGGATATGGATGGACAAGAAATGGATTTTAGAGCTGAAGGTGGATTTGTTCCAATAGGACGTATGGAAAAAGCAGATGACGTACCTGCAAGATTGTCTAAGAATGAGTTTGTATTTACAGCTGATGCTGTTAGAAATGCAGGTGAAGGAGATATAGACAAAGGCGCAGAAGTTATGTATAACATGATGAAGAACCTCGAATCCGGAGGTGAAGTATCAGAGGAATCGCAAGGATTAGAAGGCGCAAGAAAAATGTTTCAAACATCACAAAGACTAGAGGAAGTATTATAATGGCTGTTCAACAAGTACAAAATTTACCACCACAATTTATACAAGATGTAGGTAAAGATCTTGCTACACAAATTGTAGCTCAAACAGGAGTACCAGTAGTTTCAAAAGGTATAGGATCTTTAACACAACAAACAGGTGAAGACGCTGCACAATTCAAAGCACGTCAAGATGCAGCTACGCAATTTGGTATTAGACAAGATAGTTTATCAGGACTTGCACCACAAGTCGCGCAACAAGATGCACTACAAACACAAGCACAAACTTTAGCACAACAAGGTATTGGATCATTTCAACCATTTTTAACAGCAGCACAACAACAAGGAACAGCTGCAGGAACAACATTAGGAGGCATTGCTACAGGTGCACCAACAACACAACAAGTTCAAGATTTTATGTCCCCATATCAATCACAAGTGATTGATGCTACTTTAGGAGAATTTGATCGTAATAAACAAATACAAGAACAACAGATCAGAGACCAACAAACCGCTTTGGGTGCGCTCGGCAGTGGTCGAGCGGGAGTGCAACTCGCTGAGTTTGGCACAGGGGCAGCGAGAGAACGAGCTTTATTACAAGCCGGTCTTTTACAGCAAGGTTTTGGACAAGCTCAAGCTGCAAGACAGCAAGATATCCAAAACAGATTTAACATAGCACAAGGTCAACAAGGCTTAGGATCATTTCAATCAGCTTTAGGTGGACAAACACAAGTATTACAAGGTGGAGATATTTCACGTTTAGGTTCATTGGGCGCATTGAATCAAGCGCAAGCACAAGCAGGTCTAGATGCACAAAGAGAAGCAAATAGAATGGCAACATTCCAACCACAAGAACAATTAGATAGATACGCTGGTCAAGTAACTGGATTAATGGGTGGTGTAGCTGGTCAAGGAACACAAACTACAAACATACCTAACCCAACACCATTACAAACTGCATTAGGTGTTGGTACAACACTCGCTGGTATTTACGGTGCAGTTAAAAATCCTGGTGGAATAAGATTTAATATGGGTTAATAATGAATAGAACTTTAAAAAGACCAATGTTTAGAATAGGTGGATCAGCAGGTTCTGGTATTACATCAGGACTAGACCAACCACAAAAAATGGCTAATGGTGGTAGAACAGGTTATCAACAAGGATCAATGCCATCGTTTCAAGCATCAGGGCTACCAGGTTTTTTAACTAGCTTTGGTTTAAATCTTTTAGCAACACCACCTGCAGGTAATATATTTCAAACAGCAGGTATGGCTGCAAGAGAACCTTTTAATCAATTACAAGTAAGTCAAGCAAGAGCTAGTGAATTACAAGGTGAAAGAGATTTTTTAAGAGGTGAAACTGATAGAAAAATAGATGCATCAGCTGCAGAAACAGATAAGTTAATTGCATCAAGAGAAAAAATTGCAGGCATGAAAGATGGTGATGCAAGAGTTATGGCATACGCAGAAGTTTTTGCAGATAACAATGGTTCACCAAATGAAATTAAAGGAAAAAACGCAGTAGATTTTTTTGACTTTAAATATAATGAATTAAAAACTGAATTTGGAGATAAATCCGTATCAGTAGAACCAATTGATATAACACTATATCAAAGTCAACAAAATATTAAAAAATTTAGAAAAGCAAACCCAGGTGCAGAAGGTAAAATATTTTATGATGTAGCATCAGGTAAAGGTGTTAAATTAGTAAAAGATGTTGAAACTGGAGATCTTAAATTTATACCTGCAGATTCTAGTGAAATAGATATGGAAGGTGAAATTATGCCTAGCGGAAAAGTAAATCCAAAAGATCTTTCTCCAGAATTACAACAAATCCTTAAAAACGTTGATGAAAATTTAAGAATAAGAGAGGAAGAGAGAAAAAAAAGAGTGAGAGATAGTATACCTAATGAAACAAGGTTTTTTGATGAAAGTTTCTACGAATAGGAGTAG
>WLWF01001778.1_pt1 | contig 16733 bp, 9 predicted proteins | sample 6718331 | NCBI WGS metagenome assembly WLWF01 (sample SAMN12718692, study PRJNA515312) | sponge metagenome | isolation source: marine sponge | host: Mycale hentscheli | place: New Zealand: South Island, Marlborough, Capsize Point | collected 2003-05-01
GGATCCAAGAAAATCTTCCGAAGAGCGAGACATTGTGTAAATTAGGGGTACTTCGACCCTAAACCCCGTGGCTGGTAAGTGCAAAGGCAAGGGATCCAAAGGCGGCAAGAAAAGCGGCAAGTATTGATCAATGACAAGTAGCCAATACCGCCGACCTAGGACTTCGACTGTCAATGCGCTTGGTGGTGTTGGCACTCCTAACAGCATTCAGGTCAAAGGCGATTCTCAAATTCAAGTCAGTGCTGCAGGCAGGGTTATCGATAAGCGAAACCCCAATCAGCTGATTAGGAATGCCGAGGCCAGTACGGCTGCAATTAGTAGTTTCGTCAATACGATCACAAATCAAGCGCCGAAAGTAATAGAAGGTGCCTTGATGGATCAAGCCAATCGCCAGATGAGCGAATTGGTTAGTTCCACGTCTCCTAAGGACTTGATGGCGGTTACGTCTGATGGGCCAGAGCGTGATTTAATGCGTGGCCTAAACGTCTTTGCGCAAGAGAAACTTGCCATCTATCAGGCCAATCACGCGGCAAATGAATACAGAGAACTTACTACGGCTGATGTTGAGAAGAACCAAGCACTGCTTACGAATCCCAGTACATCTGATGAAGTAAAGGCTCAGGTGATGAGCGACATCAAGGAAGATGCGCGTCAGAGGTCACGTCTTGGAAGCGTTCCTGCAGGTGCTTATGCAACAGTTATGCCTCAGTTGGCAGCCTTTGAAGGCCAACTGAGGGGGCTCAATCACGAGAAGACTCTTGCTCGTCAAAAGGAAAGAGACCTTCTAAAGGTTCAGAACGGTCTTCTATCCAGTGTTGCGTCGTACCTGTCCGAAGGCGAAGAACCAGAAGGTAAAGGCAACGTTGAGTTAGCTGCAGAGTCTTTGAAGAGAGAGATTTCAGATCCTCGGTCAATGTTTACGCCGAGAGAGCAAGCAGATGAACTTTATTCAGGAGTGGAGACGCGAGTCGCAATGCTGATTTCAGAAGGCAATGCTGATGCTGCAGTGGCTATGGCAAACAGGATGGTGGACCTAAGCAAAACTTCAATTAAAACGCCATCTGGTGAATACTTCTTTGACATTAGAGATAGCCAAGGCAAAAACCTTACGTTAAAACTCAGTAAGTTGGCGAACAATGCGTTAAGGGAGCAACAGCAGCAAGGAGCTTTGAATATAAAAAGGCTGAGTGGTGAGCACTATATTGATTACAACAAGGCAGTAACACCAGCAGAAAAGGATGCTGTATCGCAAGAGTTCTTAGGGAAGATCAGCACATTGCCCCCAGAGCAAAGAGCAGCAGCACTTGTAGCAATGGGTCAGGTTGAAGCAAGGCTCGATGCTCCAACGGAACTACAGATACAAAATGCAGCCGAGGCAAGGCTGAAGATTACGACTAGAGGCTTTAACAAGGAAGACTCTTCTGCTCTACTTCTTGAGTTACTGAATAGAAAAGGTATTACGACTACTCAGTATTCAATTGAGATGTCAAACGTTGCTGCTGGCAACCCAGACGCAGACTTGTACAACAATATTGGAGTTGCCGAAAAAACAGCTAAGGTTGACATAGAGATCTTTAGCTTAAATCTTGTTGATATTGGAAACGTTGAACCAGCAGGCGCAGGCAGCTCTGCTCTTGCCGACTATAAGGATGAGGAGAAGTCTGTAGTTGTAGAGCAACAGCTAAGAAAGCAAACGCTTGTCGCAATAGAAAAGCAAGCGAGGAAAGCTAAAGATGAAGGCAACCCATGGACACAACAAATGATTGTGGACAAGTACAAAGATGAGCTAGAAAATCAATACTCGATTCTAGAAGAAAAGCTAAGGAAGGGTGTAATCGGAGGGAAGACGATGGTTCAAAGAGTAAACGAAGAGTACCGGTACTTGGGCGACAATTCAAACAAGGGACCATTGACTGTTAATTCATTCTCGCCAGAGACCGTTAAACGCTTTAAGCGAATGAATAAGGGAAAAGAAATAACGGTCAAGAATCTTCTTGGCTCTCTAGCAAATTCAATGAAGGGCTTAAAGAAAAAGGACGGGACTCCTATTTACGAAGACCCGGTAAAAGAAATGAAAGCCTTGGCAAGAGAAAGCCGATTAAAAGAAGACAAGTATGGCTTTTGGGAAACAAGCAATCCATTGAATTTCATGATGGGTACGCCACAACTTAAAGAGTTAGACACAATACAAGAAGTTGAGAGAATCCCAGAGCAAGGGAAAGATGACAAGGAAAAGACAAGCGAGAAGAATGACACAACTAGCAAGGCTGATGACACGCCTCCCGAAGGATTCAAGAGAGTATTGATGCAAGGCTTGGGGGCTTTGGGAAATGTTGTTACTCAACCTGCACAAGCTGGAACCCTTGAAGGAAAGCCAGGGATTCTTAATTCAGGCAACACAGATGAATTTGCAAAAGTGATGTCACGTCGGATTCCAATGGGAATCAAGACGCAAGCGTTGCCTCAGGTGTCTGCAGCAACTCAAGTGCGTCGAGCACCGATTGCTATTGCCAGCAGGAATCATCCTATCTTTGTTGCTATTGGAATTGCAGAAGGGACAAGAACTCCCTCTGGTGGAAACACCAAGGCCTATTACGGGCATACGGATATAGGTGATGGCAACTGGAACCGGGGCACAGTGTCTGGTGGACGAAACGGAGGAACACCTCAACAAGTTGATCGAGAATGGATGGGGATCCTTACTTCAGTTTCAACAACGATGGCTCCTGTTCTTCAACGTTTGGGCCTTCCGCCAAACAGTCAAGGCTGGAATCGAGTGATGTTTAACATCCTTGACTTGCGAGTTCAAGCAGCCCCTGAAGCACTCGAAACGTTTGTTAGCAAGCTGCCCCAAGTGATAAAACAAGGTTTAACGATTGAAGCAATTGCCAAAGCAAGAGCGGATTCGTTTTTCAATCCAAGGACCGGTGCTCTTGAAGCCAGTGGCTTTGGGAATAACTACTCAAGGTTGTTTGCTGATCAGCGGTCACGCGCTGGCGTCTATGACTACAAGAGGAGATTCTGATGCAGAAAGTTCAACGAAACAAGGAAACAGGCAACTACGAAATGGTCAACATTGATGGAACTCCCGTCAATGAAAGCGTTGCCGTAGCCGAGCCACCTGATAGAGAGGCCCCTCCTACTACTTACTTAGAGCTTATTGAAGCCAGAGCCAAGCGCAGGCAAGCAGCAGAAGATCAAGCAATTGAGCAAGAGCTTGACGCTATCTCTCGTGGAGAAGATCAGCGTCCTGTCTTTGCGGAAGATGCAGGAATGTTTGCGCGTGACGCAGGACGTATTGCGGCAAATGCTGGTGTTTCGCTTGTCACTGACTATGTAGACCTTGGGCTTGGTGTTGCTGACGTTGTTGGTCAAACTGCTCAGATTTTGACTGGGCAGAGAAATGGGTATAACCCCGATGAAATCTTTAACGATGCAGACAATCCTCTAACCAAGTGGCGACGAGAAGCTTTTAAGACCGAAACTGTTGCAGGTCAGGCGGCAAGCAACTTAGTCAGGCTTGGTACAGCAATTGTCACGCTGCCAAAAACAGCGATCAAAGGAATTGCTGCACCAGCAAAGATTCTTGCCAAAGCTCCAGGCATTGGTAAGACGTTTGGCAAAGTTGGCAATGCACTGACAAAAGCTGACGATGCGTTAAAAGCCAGCCGAGCACCCAAGGTAACTAAAGCAATGGAAGCTTTAGATCTAGGGAGCAAAGGCGGGAAGAACGCAGCAAAAGCTGTCGCTAACAATGACTGGCTGACTTACACGTTTAAGGACATTGCCAAAAGTGCAGAGACAGTTAATTGGTGGAAAGGTGTTTCCAACAGTGCAGCAGCATTGACATCAATCAAGAAAGTTAAAGGAACAAAAGCAAAGATTCGCACTGTTGGTGAAGCACTTGGTTGGGATGCTTTTGTTGCTTTCAATGTTTTTGGTGAAGGCCAAGATGACTTTGACGAAACACTGACCGATTTCTTGGCAGAAAACAATCTGCCTCGTCTTGCTTATTTCGAGACTGATGTCTTGGATTCTTCCATTGAAAGAAAATGGAAGCAGATGTTGGAGGGTGTAATTACTGCTGCGCCAATGTCGGCCATGATCGACATGATCCGCATCAGAAAATTCAGCAAGGCATTTAAGAGTGCAAGCGATGCAGATAAGGCCAAGATCATTGAAGCGTTTAACGATGAAGCAGAAGGTCTAGGTCGTGGATTTAGCCGCTTCTTTGATGAGGGAGCAGATGATGCCGGGAAAGGATTCTCTCAACTGCCAATCACAAATCAATCTTCTTGGGGGTCGATGCGTCCTGGGTTTGATCCATCGCTGGATCCTTGGGCTGGCGGCGCTCTTGCAAGACTCAACACACAATCTGATCTGGTCAAGCTTGCCGATCAAGACATCACAGCCATTGAAGGATTAAGCGCTGCTGCTCCAAGCCCAAGAGGGATGACGCCAAGGCTGGGTCAAGGTCAGCAGCCTTTAGTTGAAGGTGCAGATCAAGCCCAACTTGCAGGTAGGACTGATGCTGCCTTGCCTCCTGGCAGCAGCCCAGAACCCAAAGCAGGTGGCGTTAATCAGCTTGACCAGCCAGCTCTTGGAGCTTCAGGCGAGCTGGTTGATACAAGGATTGAGCCTGCTCGGATTGAAGTCACGCCACGCAATCCAGACCCAACGGTTACGCCACAGACAATCCGTACAGCATTCGAGGCAGACAGCTATCGAGTCTTTAAGGAAGCTCTTGAGTTGACCTACGAAGAAGTCGCCCCTGGGCGAATGCAGCAGGTCAGCAAGCAGGTTGAGCGTTTGATGCCGGAGACAAGGGTTGACGCAATTGACTACATGAAGAGGAATCCGATTACGGCAAATGAGTTAGGCGTAATTGACGCTCCTCAATCCGTCTGGTCAAACTTCATTGTCAACCGTGGCTTGTTTGAAGGCTGGGCCAAGATCGGAGAAGACATGCAGATTCGCTTCTTGCGAAACCCTGCAGCAAGCCTTGATCGTGGCGAGTTAGCAGAGAAATCAGCTAAGGCCTTGGATGAAGCTGTTGATAACGAGCTGTTTAACGAAAACATGGGTCGTTTGATTGTTGATATAAACAGTGATCCTGTCGTTGATGCCAAACTCAAGAATAACCTTGTCACAAGCAAAACGACTGAAGAGCGTTTTGACTTAGGAGAGGAAGTAAGGCTGTCGCAAGCTGAACAAGCTGCACTAGAAGGTGCCAGTTCGGATGAAGACGTTGTTCGTCAAGCTCTTGGCATTGACCTGGCTGACATCAAAGGACCAGATGTCGAAAAGGTTGAAGGCAGTCGAGGCTGGGTGATGCTTGGGGAAGACGGCGAAGAGCTGGGTCGCTTTACTCGTAAGAGTCAAGCACTTAAAGCAGCAGAGAAAGAGACTGATCGCCTTAAAGCAGAAGCACTTAATAGGGCAAGACAGATTGAAGCAGATGGGATGGAGCAGGTCATGCAGACCGCTGAGATCAACCCTGTCTATACATCTGATCTGACAGCAAACGTCAAACTAAGCAAGGCACAGGTTGATGAGCTGTTGCGTTACAGCGATGTTGTACGCAAGCAAATTAGAGTCAACAAAAACACGTACACCTTTAGCCAAGGTGAGATGTATGACTTGATTGATGGCCTAACTGCCCTTAAGCAAACTGGTGAGATGAAAGGCAATCGTCTTCGTGTCATCAACAACTTGATTGACAAGCTGGATACGCAGATGAAGCTACTTTCACCTGCTGCCAGAGCAATCAAACAAGCCCAAGACCTTGCTGTTGATGCCGGTCGATTCCTTAAAAATGGAGAGTTCTGTTAATGGCTAACCCCACATGTGCACCGTTTGCCGAGCCACGGCCTATTCAGAGTGCAGACAAGGCTGACCCGACAGGGTTCTTGGGCAATGCTTTTCGTTTAGCGGAACAAGCTAGTTCGTTTATCAAAGAGCGCGAAGGGTTTGATGCCAAGTTTGTTCAACGAGCTGTGAATGATTTACGGGCAATGGCCCCGATGAATCCTCAGGACATCTTGGACTATGCCGTTAAGAAGCAGTGGGTGAAAGTTGTAGCGAAGACTGGAGAAATAGCTCCTACCAAGCTTGATGGTGAGACAGCTGGTTATGCAGCATCTGTCATGAAGGTGGCAGTTGAAAGCATGGCGGGTCAGACAAAGATCTTGGCTGACTCTTTCTTGATGAAGATCAACAACGGACAAGAAGCGACGATTGAAGGTTTGCAGCTGGCCCAAAACATGCAAAGCATGTCAAAGATTGGTGAGGCAATCCTTGGCTATGCACAACAGACAGGCCGTGGCGTCAGGCAGTTTGGCCTAGCCAAAGGCATCAACATGACCCAAGAAGGGTTGAGAGAAGGAACGGCTGATGCTCTTGGCAACCCTGGAGAATTTGCTGACAGGTTCAAAGCTATTGCTGCGTTGTTGCAGGGCAGTCCAGAAGAAATAATGCGTGGTCAGAAAGAACTGATGGGTCTCGCCAGGCGTGTTCAGTTCTTAGAGAACCCACATGAAATCAGCAAGGCAACGCTTGGGATGAGCATTGCCGGTAACGCTTGGAACGAAGTGTTTATTAACGGCTTGCTATCTAGTCCTGCCACCTTTGTGACAAATGCGATGGGTGCCTTATGGGTGCCAACCCGTTCGTTATTGACCTTGGGTGCAGCTCAGGCTTATGCAATGACTGGACTGAAAGGAGCAAAGGTTGCAGAGCAAGTAGCAGCAGAAGCAACTGCTTCTTTGGGGGCGATGTATTCCGCTTTTAACGATGCGTTGCAGATGGGTTGGCACGCTGCTCGCACTGAGACTTCCGCTTATCAGACAACAAGGAAAGGTATCAGCGGAGAGGCGTTGGATGCTCCCATTAGGGCAGCCGGTGGTGAAGGGTTAAGTCCTGCCATGTATGACATGGTTGACAAGATTGGGCAGTACACAAGACTTCCTTCGCGTGGCTTGCTTGGTACTGATGAATTTGCCAGGCATCTTTCTATCCGTGGCGAGGTTGCAGCGCGAGGAGTAAGGCGAGCAGCAAAGCAAGGCGTTGATCTGACAGATAAGAAGAAGCTGGCTGAGTTCATGCAGATGGAAGCCGAGATGGCTTTCGATCTGCCTCAGGCTCAGTTATGGGATAAGTACAAGGTCAACAGTGTCTATAACCTCAACTCAGGGCTGGAAAACAACGGACGGACAATTGCACAAGCAAGTGCTGAGTCTGTATTCCAAGAGCCAAATGCTTTTGCTTCAGGCATCTCTAACGGGATCAACAACCTTGGCCCATTGGCCCCGTTGATTCGTCCGTTTATTCCGTTCGTCAAGACACCGGCCAACATTATCAAGCAAGGTGTTTGGGAATCCAGCGGTATGGCTGCTATTGCCAAAGGCGTGCAATTGGCTGGAGCTAACCCAACGAATGCAGTTTGGGCAATTCAACGTGAGTTGATGGCTGATCCTGCTGAGTCATTTCGGATTGCAGGCCAGGTTGCATTATCTACAGCTCTTGGCGCAACGCTTTATGGGATGGCAATGGATGGTCGTATTGCAGGCGGTGGTCCTGAGCGTTGGACGAAAGGAGCGCAGGGCAATGCAGCGCAACGTGCATGGGAAGCAGCTGGGAACGTTCCTTATTCCATTGACTTGGGTGACGGCAATCGAGTGTCATTTGATCGCTTTGGAGAACCAATCTCAATCCTGATGAGGATGTATGCCGACTTTGGGATGTACTCAGGTTGGATGAATCAAACAGAACAGGACGAAGTACAGGCGGGAATGGTTGGCATTGCGTTGTCTGGCTTGTATCAGGCTTCGTTTTTGACTGGTGTGGACCGCTTGGTCAGAGCTATTCAAGACCCTGAGTATTCAGGTGCTAGGGCTGTGCAGTCTTGGTGGGCAACGCAGACACCGTTTGGTGGGTTGCTGGCATTTGTTGAGAGATCAGTTGATCCGTTTAAGTCTGCTTACGAAGGTTCAACATTCAGTGATGTGATGCGTGTTCATGAGGATGCGTTTGGGACAGGCATGTTTGGTCAGATGGCCAATCGCCTGCCTGGCGTTGGTTCAGCGCCACAACTTGTTGACCAGTTGACCGGCAACCCAGTGCCAATCGTCCCTGGTGTTGGGAAGACAGGATTGAACCCGTTGCAGATGGCAATTCCTGTGATGCCACGCAATAGCCCTGCTGATGCTGTTTGGCAGGCAGTGTTTGACATCAAGGGTGCTTATACAGAAGTGAAGCCAAGTGATGCAGGCGACGTAACTCAGCCTGAGCAGCAACGGTTTAATGCGCTGATGGCTGAGACACGAGTAGGAGGGAAGACGCTGGCTCAACGCATTTTGGCGTTCAGGCGGAGGCCTGATGTCCAGAGGTTTGTTGAACAGAAAGGTAGCGCGTTATCAGGGACCAAGACCAAGATTGAACTGGAATTTGCAAAGTTAATCTCTGAGCACAAATCAATTGCAATAGACCGCTTAATCGCTTCGGATAAGGGTTATCAGGAACGAGTAATGGTTAAAGCATCGTCGGATGTATTCAAACGTGAAAACAGGATTGATGACGCTAGAGAGATGGACAACAGGCTTGAGGAGTTGTATCAACGAGCCCGCCGAGGTTACTAGCGGTAGGCTTGTTCCAATGCAACTCTTTGCCAATGACTACCTGGACATATAGCGGGAACATTTACGACGCTTCGCCTCCGGGGACTACAACATTCCCGCTAACAACTGAGGCAGGGAATGCAATCAACTATCTGCAGCGCTCTCACATTCATGTGTACAAGAGCGCCGACAGTGGAGCGACATACACTGAACTCACGTTTGCAAGCGATTACGGGTTTAATACAGAGGGAACTGAGATCATCCTGAACGCTGGCATAGCAGCAGGAGAATACATAAAGCTTTTGCGGATTACGCCATACGAAACAGAGTATGTTGAATATCAAGAGTCAAGCCAGCTGACAGCTGGGCAACTAAACACTGGAGAGAAATTCTCCATGTATGTTGATCAAGAGTTGTACGATCAAATCGCCGTATCAGATGCAGACAAAGGCATCACAGATGCTCCCAACGATGGGAATCTCTATGGCAGAGAGAGCGAGGCATGGGTCGAGGTTCCACCTCCAGGGATCAGTGATGCACCTACTGATTCCAAGGAATACGTTCGATATAACTCGACGTGGAAAGAAGCGACTGAGACTCCTTATGTCCTTCCTACGGCTTCTGCCGTAACCCTTGGTGGCATCAAGGTAGGCGCAAATTTGACTATCGATGGTGACGGGATCCTTTCCGCTACTGGAGGAGGAGGAGGAGGTCTTATCTACAAAGGACTTGCTGACTTCACTGCCGCTGCTCCTTCCAGTCCGAGCAACGGTGACCTTTACTTAAACGACACAGTTGGCGTAGGAAGCTGGCCAGGGTTTATTGGTGTAGCTGTTGGAATCAATGATCGCGCATTCTTCAATGGTCTGACCTGGGATCGACTGCCAGGTGGTGGTGGCGGTTCTGTTACCAGTGTTAATAGTAAAGTTGGAGATGTTGTACTAGACGCAGCCGATGTTGGTGCTGCGACTACCGTGCAAGGAGCGAACGCTGACAGTGCTGTTCAGCCTGGAGATCTAGCAACCGTAGCCACTACAGGTGCTTACAGTGATTTGACTGGAACTCCGACGATTCCTGTTGATAGCGTCAACACGCAAACTGGTGCTGTTGTTCTTGATGCTGACGACATTGACGACACTGCAACAGCAAATAAATTTGCAACCGCAGGTGAACTTGCCGACATTGGAACAGCCCTTCAACCTGCTGACATCGGCGTCACAGTACAAGGCTATAACGCAAATAATGTTGTTTCAAATGTTGCTCCAACCTTCACCGCTACCGTTCAGACAACGGAACGCACGATTACTGCTGGCGCGTTTGATTTAGCCACTGGTAATCACTGGACTTGTGGAGCTATTACTGTTCCTGCGCCTACTAACGCAGTAGCGGGTACATCGGGCTTGATTCGTATCACGGCTGGACCTGTTACCTGGAATGCAGTGTTTAAGTTCCCTGGTGGCAGTGCTCCTACTGTTGCAAGTTTTCCTGCGGTGATACCATTTTATGTGCAGAGTTCTTCAGTATTTTTGATGGGCAATGTTGTAGAAGGTATCGCCTGATGTTGAACGAATTTTTTTACGACAAGACTGCTGGTTCCACTGGTAGCTCTGATGCCATAGCAGTAGCTCATGATAATAGTCCTCGTGTAACAGCTTATCCATGGTCATCCAGTACTGGTTTCGGAGCTAAGTATTCTGATCCCAGTACGGAGCCTTCGAATGATGCGAATGGTGTTGCTTTTAGTCCCAGTGGAGATGCTATAGCAGTAGCTCATATAAGCTATCCTCGTATAACAGCTTATCCATGGTCATCCAGTACTGGTTTTGGTACTAAGTATTCTGATCCCAGTACGGAGCCTTCGAATGATGCGAATGGTGTTGCTTTTAGTCCCAGTGGAGATGCTATAGCAGTAGCTCATGTAAGCTCTCCTCGTGTAACAGCTTATCCATGGTCATCCAGTACTGGCTTTGGTACTAAGTATTCTAATCCCAGTACAAGACCTATCGATAACACGAGGGGTGTTGCTTTTACTCCCAGTGGAGATGCAATAGCAGTAGTTCATGCAAACGGTGCTCGTATAACAGCTTATCCATGGTCATCCAGTACTGGTTTTGGTACTAAATACTCTGACCCCAGTACAATACCTCAAAATCAAGGGAATGGTGTTGCTTTTAGCCCCAGTGGAGATGCTATAGCAGTAGCTCATATAAACGGTAGTTACATATCAGCTTATTCATGGTCATCCAGTACTGGTTTCGGTACTAAGTATTCTAACCCCAGTACGGAGCCTGCCGGTACCGGGAATGCTGTTGCTTTTAGTCCCAGTGGAGATGCTATAGCAGTAGCTCATATAAACGGTAGTTACATATCAGCTTATCCATGGTCATCCAGTACTGGCTTTGGTACTAAGTATTCTGATCCTGTTGACGCCGTTGGAAGCACTGGTTTTGGCGTTGCTTTTACTCACAGTGGGGATGCAGTAGCAATAGCTCATGCCAGCGGTAATAACATAACAGCTTATCAATGGTCATCTAGCACTGGCTTTGGTGCTAAGTATTCCAGTCCCAGTACAACACCTGCTAACAGCGGCCGGGGCGTTGCTTTTTGCCCTGCCTGATAACCTCTACCTGTAAAAAATACAACGGACATGCTTCGGCAACATATACACGACTGACTTCTCAACCATGGACAAGCTCGAAACTCTTAAGTCAGCCCTTGGGGGACGTAACGATGAGATCATGTCTTATCAGATCAACATTGACAACTACGAACGTGCCATCGCTAAAATCGATGCAGAGTATTCGGACAATCCTGCAATGATTGAATATCGTGATCGAATGCGCGACCTTCTCTTATCGAGCAGAACAGAGCAGTTAAAGGCAAGCGTGATCCGTGATGTTATTGCGGACCAAGTAAACGAAATAGAGGCAAACTGATGTTCTACGTTAAAACTGATGGAGCAGATAATGTCTTGGTGTACCCCTACACCCTGACTGATCTGCGGCACGATAATCCGCAGACCAGTTTTCCAAGTCCCATTACCGATGAGGTTGCAGCAGACTTTGATTGCTACCCGGTAACCCCTTCTGAGCAACCCCCCTACGACCACACCAAAAACTTGACGCGCACCGCAGTAAAAGCTGCTTTTGGCTGGAATGAAGTCTGGCTTGAGACTGATGCAACCGCAGAAGAGATTGCACAACGCATTGCTCAACAAGAGCAATCAATCTTGCAGCAACGCGATCAAAAGTTAGCTGAATCTGACTGGACTCAATTGTTGGATAGTCCTGTAGACCAGCCAGCCTGGGCTGCATATCGTACAGAACTACGAGCCATCGAACAGCAAGTGGGTTATCCGTGGGAAGTTACTTGGCCAACCGAACCTTCTACTGCATACGCACGAACCAATAGCTTTCGTTAGCGATTTCATTGATGAAACGGGCAGCGTTCGCATTGCTGGCATCAGTGATCGGCTTTCAGCTGGTCCTGATTGCTGGCGTGATTGCCGGTTGTTTCAATGCTCGGCCAACAATGATTGATCGTTGTGACGGATCAAAAGTAAGTGAATTACTTTCAGTGATTGTTGCTCAAAGCTTCGCGCTATACGCTTCTGAAAAGTAGAATGTCAAAGCCAAACTCACATGTTGGCTTGTCCTCCGCTGCCCGAAACCCCAGTGGCAAGCCTAGACCTGCGAGAAGGCTAGGCAGGGTTTCAACTATTGAGAAGGCTTAGGCTGGGGTGTACATCCCCGAAGCCATCGGTTAGATGATCAATGTTGCTCGCTTCTATTGCTACAGGAACGGAGTCAGCTGGATTGAAGACTGTGACCGAAAAGATGCAGCCAAGGTTCATCGCAGATTACTATCTGAATCGGTTGTGATTTACCACTCAGTGGTCGTTTGAAAACGCATAAAAAAAAGAGTGGTTGCTACCACTCTTTCCTGCATTCTCCTTTTCTAGGCTACACCTGCCAAGGTTCGTTGGCCTTATCGATTGGACTCAACACAATGCAATCGCCATCGATTTCAACTTGTACACGTTGACCAGCGATTAGGCCAATCTTGCTTGTATAAGCAGCGCCAACAGGGACCATTCCTTTGGGGCCGACCTTCAGTACAAAGCCAGGCTCTTTGCCACGGCCAGGGCCAACAGATGGTGGACCTAGTGTCATGCCCTGTGCGTCAGCCATGGCTTGCATGAACTCAGTGCGTTGAAGGCTAGGTCTGCCATTGCGGGTGACAATATAGCCAGCATCAGCAATCAGAGTATTGCGATCTAACAACGCTCCTTTTTCCTTGATGTGCTCCAGAAGCTCATCACCTTTAAGCTTGCTCATTGTTGTTCATTGACTGGTGTCAATATAACATCAATAGAAACCAAGGCCACCTCCTTGCTTCTGATAGGAGGCGTTCATTGCACCGTTAATGCCTGCACCAAGAGCATTCAGCCCTATGTCTAGCCCTGATGGCTCATACACCTTGGTTGGTGCGTAGTACTCAGGCTTCAAGCCAGCAATAGGAGCAATGGGATCAAACCAGATTGATTCACGGAACGGCATTGATGCTTCGTTGAGCTTGCCTTCAGTCTGGATATACAGCGATTCAAGCTCTCTACCGCCTTGTCTGCTGGCCAGGTCAAACGAAGGCATCGTTAGGTCTCTGAAGACATCAAGGTTGTAGTTGCTATCCCTCGTGTATTTGCCGCTGGTGTACCTCATGCCCCTAACGGCATCGTTCATTTGCAAGGCATACCTTCCTAGCTCTGTAGCTCTCTCCCCTTTGAGCTGTGAGTTCAATGTTGAAAGCTGTGACTTTCTTGCGTTGTTTCTGTTTTGCATCAAGCCGTAAGTTCTACCTAATTCTTGAATATCGTTGAGAGCAACGCGCTTGGAACTGTTGCTACCACCTTGCCTTGAACCGGTAACAGCTTTAGTTCTTGCTGACGCGACAACAGAAGCAACAGTCTGAATGTCGCGCTCCATCGATTCTTTCTGAAAACCAAGAACAATCTCTTCTTGCAAAGCCTGGCCTTGTGCGTCTCCTTGCTGCACAAGTTGTTTGGATTGAAGTGCGTTGTTTTGAATCCTTGTCATGTACTGACTTAGCTGATTTGAAGCATCAGCTCCCAAAGCAGCTTGGGTGTACATCAGGTTCATGCCCTCCTGAGTGGCGCGTATATTCTCTTCTGCCCCATACCTGTCTGTTAAAGCGTTTTGGTTGACCGCAAGATTCCGCAAAGCGGAATCAATTAGCTTTCCTCGCTGCCATTCGTAATCAGATTTTTGTTGTCGCTCTACATATTTTGAGGCTTCTTGTTTGGCTACATCCAACATGTAGTTAGCTGTTCTAGTCGCAAAATCAATTTCCCATTCTTTTTCGGCTCTTTCAAACTGTTGTTCAGCTTGCTCTTCAGCCTGCTTATTAGCCTTCCTAGCGGCATTCGCCTGTTGGTTGCCACTAAATATAGATTGACCAATGCCGAGAGCACCTAGTCCAACAGCTGCCCATGGAAATGGCATAACTAAACCCCTCTTGCGCGATCATTGTAAGAGCCTTCCCATGCGGCTCCACTTAATACGCATGGTAGCCAGCTATCTGACTCAACACTTACAACGCAATCAGTGTTTCGACTACAGACAGGAACCTGCAACATGCCTGTCTCAACAAAAGATTTCTCAGTGTCTAGCTTGTTGTTGAAGGTGTTCAGGAAGCGCGCTCTGAAAGAGGTCACGCTGTCTCGTGATCTTGCCTTGCGCTTTACCCTGACATCGTAAGCACCTGTTTGATAGTGGTAGACGTGCCATCGCAGGATCTGAGTGCGACCGTTGAGTTCACCAACAATCTTTTGTTTTGACTGATCCTTGGTTGGTAGATACCCATTGCTGAATACATACTTGAACTCATAGGGTTCTCCAAAGCCAACCTTCTCGTTTGTCCAGTCCCCTTTCTCTGTACAGACAATCGTGTTGGTCTCGCTCTCCCCAAGCCAAAGACCTTCCTTACTAGCTCCAGTAAAGCGAGTTACAGCAACAGCTTTCTCAGCTGGCGTATACGGCAGTACAAATGTTGTCAGATCAGTTGCCGCATCATAAGAAGCAGCAACGTCATTACTGCTCTGAGGATCTTGATTGCAGTCTGGATACAAAATCAAACGGTCTAGATGTAGCTGCAGCGCGTCAGGATCTTCTATTTCGTCTGACGCAATTTGAACGCTATACGTCCCATTCTCATCGGTCAAAACCAACCAAAGAATGTTGTCCATGAATTTCAACCACTGGACATCCTGCTTGAAAACCCACTTACTGAAAGATGCTTGCTGTTTGGCCAGTCCTGCCTGGGCGCTGCCCCATAGATATTTGTATACATACATTGTCTTGCGATCAGTGGGAGTAACAGCAACAACGGTGTCAACCGTTTCCCCTACATCCCAGTGGGTCACAAACCCGTCAACGTACTTAGGCAGATTAAGAGTCACATCGTTACTGCCCCCTAGGTTCAGGCCGATCTTGCGCTGCGTACTTTCGAAAAAGGTGTATTCGCGGAAATGGGTATACCCAAATTCTCTTGTTCCAAATAGCACTTGCGGACCAGCCAGCCTTGGCCTGATGTCTGGGTTGCTCTCTAGATTGCTCAACCGCAGAATAATTGCAGTTGTTGGCGTAAGGACGTCAGCATCAGCAGGCTTTGCTTGAAACTGGCTGTATGCACTGAACACCAGAATGGATTCGTCAACAGGCAGTAGCCAGTTCAATTGCGAGCTACGTTCGCTACTTGCTCTAAGACTGAATGGATCAGTGTCTGTCAGTACAGCAGAAGTGTCTTGGAAGAAGTTGAAAACATCATCGACTTCAGAAAACACAAGAGAAATTCCTGCGCAAACAATATATCTGCTTCTGAAAAATACATGGTCTTTGATTGCTTGACCAACGAACTCAGGATCAGGAACAGTAACGGTGTCACCAGCTGTACGCTCTGCCCATTTAGGGAAAGTAAATGTTTGACCTCCTATTGTTTCCTCGGCTCCATCGGCAGGCCCAACAAATAGAACTCCTTCTGCTTGCCGTCGTATGACAATCGGCATGGTATCAACATCTAATTTGTATTGAATACCAGGCTTTACAGTTTCACCCCACGATCCTTCCCCGAAGTCAACTCCATCGTTTGTAGTGAACTTGAAGTAACGATCATCAAGATCAGTAGAAGGATCCCCCGCTATGTTTACGATATAACCATTAGGCGCAATAGTTGGAAGTTCAGCAAGGCTGACAACTTTTCCCGTAAAGCCACGAGCTAACGAGTTACTGCGACCATCGTCAACCTCAAGGGTGAATGATGTCCCACCGTTTAGAACTTCAACGACATAAGCACTTTGCTCTGTAGTAAAGCCTGCTGTATTTATCTGAGTAGCCAGCTCAGTCGCAACTCTTGTTGTGCTGATTTGGTTGTTATCAGCAGAGGCGCTTGGTGTTGTGTATGAAGCAACCTGAGATCCGTTGATAGAAACCGTATAGGTAACGTCATAAGAAACACCTTGAACAAAGATCAAGCCGTTGTTTTTTCTTGCCGGAGAAAGTTCTGAACTGAGAGCTGTGACTTTGTTTCTATTTAGAAGTAAGCCTGCTGGGCCATTGTTGATAAGGACATATCCCTTGAACAGATGTTCTGTGTTGTACAGATAACCAGTGCTATCGATGTCAACTCCGCCATTGCTCAGGGTCATTCCTGTCCCGTGAACATCTAGCGTTGGAGGTACACCATTCCTGAAGATCTCAAGGCGAGTCTTGTCTCCATTTGGATACAGCAACACGCTGTAGCTTTCGGTAGAACTGACATCAAACATCTCCAAGTAGAAGTTATCTAGAGGGGAGTCCTTAATCCTTGCAACCAATCTCATTGGGTTGCGTTTAGCTAACCCCTCAACAGGACTACTCCAACCATTGATCTGTTCTTGTCCCTGGCCAGCAAGTCTCAAGTGTGGAGGCTGTTGACTAACTCCTTGGATCAAGGAATCCATGTTGACCTTGATAGGAGATGATGTTCTCCCTGCACCTCTGCTGGGTGTGATGCGACTCTTGGCTCTCATCTCAGCTTCTCCGGTACATGCGGCCTTGGGCTGGG
>WLWF01001779.1_pt1 | contig 16733 bp, 9 predicted proteins | sample 6718331 | NCBI WGS metagenome assembly WLWF01 (sample SAMN12718692, study PRJNA515312) | sponge metagenome | isolation source: marine sponge | host: Mycale hentscheli | place: New Zealand: South Island, Marlborough, Capsize Point | collected 2003-05-01
ATTTCCGGTACTTTTAATTATATGTTGGTATTCCAAGCAGAGCACAACATCCTCATGCACCCCTTCCACATGTTGGGAGTTGCTGGTGTATTTGGTGGTAGCTTGTTCTCAGCTATGCACGGAAGTCTGGTTACTTCTTCTCTTGTTCGTGAGACAACTGAAACAGAATCCCAGAACTACGGTTATAAATTTGGTCAAGAGGAGGAAACGTATAATATCGTGGCTGCTCATGGTTACTTTGGCCGTCTCATCTTTCAGTACGCTTCATTTAACAACAGCCGTAGTCTGCACTTTTTCCTTGCTGCCTGGCCTGTGGTTGGTATCTGGTTTACTGCCTTGGGAGTAAGTACAATGGCATTTAACTTAAATGGTTTTAACTTTAATCAGTCTATTGTTGATAGTGATACTCACGTTATTAATACCTGGGCAGATGTTCTGAACAGGGCTGGTCTTGGAATGGAAGTGATGCATGAACGTAATGCACACAACTTTCCACTTGACCTTGCGTCTTCTAGTTCCACACCAGTGGCTCTAGTTGCACCAGTGATTGGGTAAAGCTCACAGGGAGGTGCAAGTCCTCCCATCACTATTTGGATTCAAGCCCTTACGAGGATAACTTGTCTCCTAATCCGGGTTAGGAAAGACCTTTAATATTTCCAACAAAAAATTTAATAACTTTCTGCGCAGAGAGATTCGCACAATTAACTCTCTTTAAATAAAATGACTGCAACTGCTGGGACTCCTCCCAATTCTACTCCAACCCCGTTGGGTTCTATTAACTCTGTACCACAACTAGCCCTGAGTCAGGGTTATGATGCAGGTAACTCCACGGGTAAATACGCTACATACCTGAAACTGTTTTCAGGCGAGATGATCAAAGCTTACGAGTCAGCCTGTATCGCTAAAGATACTGTGCAGAACCGTACTCTTCGTAATGGTAAATCACTTCAGTTCATCTATACTGGTCGTATGTCTGCAGAGTATCACACTCCTGGGACTCCAATCCTTGGTGGTGGTGATCCTCCTGTGGCAGAAAAAACCATCTTGATGGATGACTTGCTGATTTCTTCAGCCTTCCTTTATGACCTTGATGAGACCCTTGCTCAGTATTCACTGCGCTCGGAGATCAGCAATAAGATTGGCCACGCTCTTGCAGAGGCATATGACAAGAAGATCTTCCGTGTGATTGCTCTTGCAGCACGTCAAGCATCTCCTATCACTGCAGCACCTGGTCCTGAGCCCGGTGGTTCTGTGATTAACCTTGGCTCTGGTAATGAGTTCAATGCTCAAGCACTGGTTGACGGCTTCTTCGAGGCAGCTTCGATTCTCGACGAAAAAAATGTGCCCAAGCAGGGACGCCACGCTGTACTTTCGCCTCGGCAGTATTATGCGCTGGTATCTCAAGTTGATACAAACATCCTTAACCGTCACTTCGGCTCCTCACAGGGCAACATGAACTCCGGTGAAGGTCTCTATGAGATTGCTGGTATTACTATCAAGCGTTCCAACAACCTTCCATTCATGGCTGGTTCTGTTGCACGTGTTGATGGTGAGAACAACGATTACTCTGGTGACTTCAGCTCCAGCTGTGGCCTTATCTATGGTCGTGATGCAGCCGCTGTTGTTACATCCATTGGTCCACAAGTGCAAACTACAGGGTCGGATGTAAGGGCAATGTACCAAGGTGATATTATCATCGGACGTATGGCTATGGGTGCTGATTGGTTGAACCCTGCAGCAGCTATTGAACTTCAAGCTGCTTGATAGAGGTATAACTAATGGCTTCTAATCTCGTTCCTGGTACTCAACAGTATTGTACCATCGAAGCGGCTAGAGGCATTGGCGGTGTAGAGACTATCACTCAAGATGGTCTCTCCCCTGTCGAAGCTGGTCGCACTGCTGCTAAAAGTAAGTATACTACTACTGCTTCTAGTGGCAACCCTATTCCTGATCAAGGTTAATAACTTATGGCAAACCTAACTCAATCAGCTGGCGATAATGGCGTTGCTGGTTCTTGTACACCTGCTGAACTGATTACTCAAATTGATGCTATCACTGGTAGTGTTTCTGGTGGTGATCTTAGTTCTACAGAAACCACAGCTATCCGTAGCTCCGTGGCTAAATCACAATTCGGTCATGGCTCTGCCGTGGCTGCTTCCAACGTCTACTCTGTAACACAGGGTCTTCGTTATGCTTACTCCGGTGTCGAAGCTGATGCCGCACCTGGTGCAATTACTCGCACCTAAACTATCGGGGACCTTCGGGTCCCTTTTTTTTAATCCTTATTGAGAATGAGAATCAATGGCAACTGAAACTACATATGATCTAGACACCGAACTGTCCTCAGTAAATAGTATTCTTGCCAGTATCGGGCAGTCTCCAGTAACAACTTTGGACTTTACTAATCCCGAGATCTCTTATGTCTACCAGCTTCTGATGGAAGCTAATCAAGACACTCAGAATGAAGGGTGGGTGTTCAATAGAGAAGGTCGTTACCCTATCGCACCTAACTCAGATAACGAAATCATCGTACCTAAGAATGTTCTAAGGATGGATGTATGGGAAAATGCAATCAATCGTACTACTAATGTAGTACAACGTGGAGGTAAACTCTATAATAAAATAGGTCACACCTATGAGTTTGATGAAACTATTTATTGTGACATTGTTTGGTTACTACCTTTCACTGATTTACCTAATGTATTCAAACGTTACATCACCGCACGTGCCTCTGTAAGGTCCGCTACACAGATGGTAACCAATAGGGAACTAGCACAAGCTCTAGCCCTACAGGAGGGTTATCTGAGAGCTTCCTGCATGGAATACGAATGTAATCAAGGTGACCCAACTATGTTTGGTACACCACAAGGAACAGTCTATCGTTCCTATCAACCCTATAACGCACTTGCCCGATGACAGCAATATCACAAAAGATTTCTAATTTTATTGGTGGCATCTCACAGCAACCAATTGAAAAACAACTACCAGGTAGTGTAAAAGATGCACTTAATGTAGTACCTGATGTTAAAGGTATCTTAGGTAAGAGACCAGGTTCATCCTTGGTCAGTACTTTATCCGATAACGTCGAAGGTAAATGGCATAACTACTATCGTGATGATAACGAACAGTACTTCATTCGTGTTAGACCTGATGGTCAAGTTGATGTATGGGATGCACTCAGTGGTTCTTCTAAACTAGTTAAGTATGATACTATTCCTTACAATGTAGAGGAAGAAGATAGGTCTTATCTTCTTACTGGTTACTACGGCCCATGGTCTAATGCAACTACACCACCATCAGGACCTTTAGAAATAGGTAACTATTGGGTATGGACTGGTGCTGATGAAACACAGCTTTCTGAAGCTTATGGTCCAGAAGTTACTGAAACTACTGTAGATTATGGTGATAGAATTGCGTGGGATACAGTAGTAAAAGATGATGAAGAAGATGATACATTTATCATCATTAAGAATGGTTCAGGTAAGGTACCTATTTGTTATAGTTGTATTCCTGATGAATACATTTCTACTCAGACTACTGTACAAGAGACACGTAGTGCCTTACAAACTAACAAAGGTCTTACTGAAACTATTAACTATAGATTACAAACAGAAGACCTTACAGAACAAGAGAGGGCTGACTTAGAGACAGAGTTAGCTACACTTACGGCGGAGCAACCAGCTTTATTAGTAGCCTATGATGATGCTCTTAATGCTTTTGAACCAATGGCAGCTGCTTGTGGTATTTATAACAACCCTTATTCTAGAGCTTTAAAATCTGAAGCATCTTGTGATCCTACTAATGCATTACCTTATTTAAAGCATGATAAGGATTCTGATATTCAGATGACCACTATCAATGATTTTACTTTTGTTGTTAATAGGTCTCAAGAAACAGCAATGGCTGGTGGTGTAGGTAGTGATGACGATAAATCAGAAGCATTCTTTTACGTCAATCAAATTGCTTACGAACAAACCTATAGTATTAACTATTGGGATGCTGATCCAGAAAACAATACTGTTAAAGAAATCACTCAAGCCACTTCACTTAGGCTAGCTACATCTTCTCAAACAGATGCTAACCAATGTGATGGTGCAGTCTATAGTCAAACCTTTGAAGTGTCTGGAGTTAAGTTTAGACTTGATGTAGTACGTTATTCAGTAGCACAAGCTAATCCTAATATTGGTGTTGATGAGTATGATTGTAAATGGGACGCATATCTATATTGGATTGCTACTAACCCTACAATTGAATCACCTGGTAAAGGTCAAGTATTGACAACCGTCAGTGCTCTTGGTAGAAACTGGACCATCATTGTTAACGATACATCAACTAACATTAATACAGCTGATGCTGCTATTACAGCTGGTCCTTATGCTGCTGGTTCCAATCTTTCTGGTAATAAAATCTTAGCAGATATGATACCTGGATTTGAAGAACTAGGTCTTACTGCAGAAATTATTGGTAATGGTATTTACTTAACTAAAGATGCACCATTTACTATTGATACTACTGAAGGTCAGTTACTGACAGCTATTAGTAATCAAGTAAATAATGTAGGAGAATTACCAACCCAATGTAAAAATGGTTTCTCTTGTAAAGTAGTTAATAGTTTCAGTGATGAGGATGACTACTACGTTCAATTCCGATCACAAGATAATATTGTAGATAGTGGTTCTGGTACTTGGGTAGAAACTGTAGCACCTAACGTACAGACTATTATCAATTGGAATACAATGCCACACGCTGTAAGAAGGGAATCTGATGGTACATTTTGTGTGAGTCCTGTTAGGTGGGGTGATAGAAATGTAGGTGATAACATCACTAATCCTGAACCATCATTTATTGGACAAAGAATCAATAAAATTATTTTCTTTAGAAATAGATTCGTTGTACTTGCTGGTGAGAATGTTATCTTTTCACGTACCAATCTTTTCTATGATTTCTTTGGTGCAACAGCTAAGACTGTCCTTGATTCTGACCCTATTGACCTACTAACTTCTAGTACATATCCTGCTATTCTATACGATGCAATTGAGACTACTGCTGGTTTAGTTCTATTGGCTGATAGTCAGCAGTTCTTATGTGCTACAGATAATACTGATTTGTTCTCACCACGAACAGCTGTTATTAAGAGTGTAGGTTCTTATGGTTATAACCAGGAAGTAAGACCTGTACACATGGGTCAAACCATTGGCTTTATTAATAATGCTGGTGTTCGTAGTAGATTCTTTGAACTCTTACCTAGTAGAGATTTAGATTACAAAGCTGTAGAAACTAGCAAACCAGTTGACCGTCTTATTCCAAAAGATATTAATCTTATTTGTGATTCTAAAGATGACAATATGTTAGCTCTTGCTCAGAAGGAACCTACAGGAGAGCTGACTGAGACATCTAAACACGTCTGGATATACCGCTTCTTTGATCAAGGTGAAAAGAGAGTACAGTCTGCGTGGTTCAAATGGAAGTTAAGTGATCACATCTTATTCCATGCTATCATGGATGATTGTTATTATGCTGTACTTCGTGTAAAGACTGGTAGTCCTACTACACCTGACATTGTTATTTTACAGAAGTTTGAATTAAAACTTGATGAAGAATCATTGATGATTACAGTAGGACCTGAGTTTAATAAGTATGAATATCAAGTTCATATGGATAATTACATTATCATAACTCCTTCTGAAATAACTTATGACCCAGAAACTAATACTAGTAGTTTCTTACTACCTATAGGTTATCATGGTGACAATCAAATACTTGCTTATGAATTAGAGATAGACTCTACAAATAAGGATGGTTATATTGTAACAGGTAGAACAGGTGAAGTAACTACAACTGGTATTCCTAAAGGTGTACAGGCTACACTTAAAGGAAACTGGGATGGTATAAACAATATTGTCTGTGGTTATAACTTTGATATGTCTGTTAAAATGCCTACAGTTTTCCTCACTAAAACTATTGGAGAAAGTGTAGTCGCTGATACTACTGGATACTTAAACGTACATAGAGCAGTACTTGATTTTGAAGCTACTGGTATGGTAGATGTAAGAGTAGAAAGATTAGGAAGGGAAGAGTATGTCATCTCTAATGAATCTACTATTGAAGACGGTTACTTAGCAGATACTGCAGCTGTTAATAAAGACAGTCAACGTAACATTCCATTGTATAGTAAGAATGTACAGACAGAAATCTATATTGAATCTACACACCCAACACCTGTCAACCTTGTCTCTATGACTTGGCAGGGAGATTATTCACCTGGAAACTACAAACGTGCGTAAATTGATTTACCCGGCGACGTTAGAGGCTGCTTTTGAGGTAGCTTCTAATCTTCGTGAAGATGACTACAGAGAGATTACAGAAGGGTGGGGTATGAATCCCACCATAGATATTCCCCTCCTTTCTTTAGAAGGGGAGTGTTGTTATTTCATAGTGCCTAACGGCGAGACCGCCGGAATTGCTGGCATTATAAATGATACAGTATGGATGTTATGTACTCCTGCTATTCACAAATATCCTAAGCTCTTTGTAAAAGAAGCAAAGAAATGGATTGATTCTAAAACAGAACCATACCTGTGGAACGTAGTGGACAAACGTAACACAGCACATATAAAACTTCTCCGGTTCTTAGGATTCTCATTCCATGAAGAACAACCGTTCGGTCCAAACGACTTACCCTTTATTAGATTTAGTAGAACATGGTACTCCCAATCATCTTTGGAGCAGCACAAGCAGGATTAGGGATTGCTGGCGCGATCTCTGGTAATGCCGCTCAAGCGACAGCTATTAATGCTCAGAACAAACGGGCTGAGATGGAAGCTGAGGAAAGAAATAAGGCAGCTGTTGAACAATATAAACAGCAACTTTATATTCAAGACCTTAATTTTACCAATGCTGGTTCTGCCTTTACCCAACAAGTAGGCGCCTACCAGCAGCGCATAAATAATTTAGATGTTCAAACTGGTTTAACTTATCAAGCTGAACAGATGCGTTTAAATGAACTTATGAAACAGTTTAAGTTTACACGTGAAGCTGATGAGATTAATGAGATGCAAGCAGTTGCTAAGGTAGCTGCTGGTGGTCAAACAGGTAGAACTGCTGGACGTATGCAAGCACTAACTGCTGCTAGTTTTGGTCGGAAAAAAGCACAACAAAGAGAACGTATGTTAGGTGAGACTTATGCATCTGAACTGCGTAACGAGGCTACCTATAGAGCTGATGTGTCTTCACGTCGTGCTCTCCAATCACAAGTAGCTAACGCACCTATACAAGGTATAGATCCTTCTGCTCCTGCTATGGCAACCGCTAACCTAGCTGCAGGTCCTAGTCCATTCAGTATGATTGCCGGTATTGGTAATTCAATTATGGGTGGTATTACTTCTGGAATGAATATGCAAACCAGTCTCAACAATTTGAAAACTACAAATCTAGGTAAATGATGGCAGAACAATCTACTTACTCTCCAGTATCTTTTGGGAACATCGTACCTCAGTTAGATGTTGGTGACCCCAGTCAAAGCTTCTTGAATTCTATGAAGAATTTCATGTCTTCTCAAGATGCACAGATGTCGATGCTACAAAAGAATGAGTCAACAGAACTCAGAAACATTGCTAACTATGGTGATGTAGAACAACAGAATATCAAATCTTATTATAAAGGTTTAGAAGACATCATCGGTATGTCACAGAACGCCCTGAAGATGGGTGGTCAACTTTATGTAAAACAACGGGAAGAAAAGGCTGCCAACATATGGGCAGAGAACTTTAACAAACCTGTTGAACTTGATGATGCTAAACTCTACGCTGAATATGAGGCAGATGAAATTAATGTCGCTGAAACTCAGCAAGCAGTTGGTGTAGGTATTTCTGAAAATTTAAACAACAGACCTGTACCACCTTCTGCTGAAGACATTGCTGACACTGGTAAGATCCGTAACTCTATGAGTATGGAAGCTGTTGTTGCTGCTAATGCTAGAGCAGCTGCTGCAATGGAAAGTTATAGTCCTGCACTGGAGACGTGGTTAAACAAAACTAACCCTACACCAGGAGCTGAGACTAAGGCTTATATCGCTGAATTCAATAGACGATGGAGTCAACAAACTGGACTGGCTGGTGCTAACGAACAGTTCACTGCTAAGTATGTTTACCCTACACTAAGGAAAGCAGCGGCAGGTGTTGAAGAGGCAAAGACAAGGGGCTGGAATGCACAGAACTCAGCAGAACAAAGTGATATCTTAGTTCAAGATTTAGCACTAGGTACTATTGGTTTAGATTCATTCTTTATACAACAGAGGGGTCTGACTAAATCTAATGGTAAGGACCTCAGAACTAATGATGATGCCTGGGCTACATTAACTAGAGCTAACTTATCAACAGATCAACTAACTAGTCTTGGACAGCAACCCTTTGGTGTTACTGGTAAACCTTACTCTGAACATCCTAGATATCAAACTTTAATGAGGGATGCTAGGAAGAGAGCGAAGGGTGATTATGACATGAGGAATGCTGAGTATAAGATGCAATCTCAGGAAGGGTTTCGTGCTCTTGGTCCTGAATCATCTAAAGCAGAGATGGAAGCAGAACGTGATAGGCAACTTGCTTTAGGTATACCTTCTGATATTGTTGATGCTAACTTAGGTACACAACGTAGGTCTTCTGCTGAAGCGGCTACAAATAGAGAATGGGGTGATAAGATTGAAGCATGGGTAAATAACCCTGCCAATGCTGGTAAGAAGATTCCTTTATCAGTTATTGGTGATGCACCATTTTCAGTTAAACAACAGTATGCTGGTTCAATGGAACCTGATGCTAATGCTGAAACCACTGAAGAATTGATTCGTAGTAGTGGTGCGTTTAAGGCAGCTAAAAAAGATATCAAAGCCATTGCTAAACAAATCAATCCTGGTATTGCTATTGCTTCAGATGCAATGGGTACTACTGGTGCTATTAACCAAGCTGAGTTTGAAGATTTTGCTTTAACTCAAATAACAAATAGGGCTCAACAACTTATGTTGGGTCAAGAAAGTATGAGTTTAGAGCAGGCATTTGCCGCTGCAAAAGCTGATTGGATTGCTGATACAGAGAAGTTAAATAAAGACGGTAAATTCTTTGATGTTAACAATAACAAGTATATTATACCAGGTGGTAGAAATCTAGAGTTAGAACAAAACGCAGCGGATCGTGCTAGAGATTTATTTAACACTCCACTAACTAAACTATCAAATGGTTTATTAGAATCTGATTGGATTGCTCCACCAACCAATGGTAGGTATAGTGAAAGAGTCCGTGTTCTTGGATCACGTTACGGTATGACTGGTAAACAAATTGTTGATCTTGCTAGACAACAACAAGGATTACCACCACTTACACCATCAAGAGGAGATAAAGCTTTAGAGATGGTTAGTGGTCCTGAGATGGCTAGGATTGCTAGTTTAGACTCTTCACCTGTTATGCTTGGACTCCGTGCTCAAATCAACTCTGGTCAGGAATTACAAGGTAATGCAAAACAACGTACTATTGCAGTAGGTCAACAGTTAAATGCAATGGGTTATGGTGGTATCTGGCAACATCCTGATTTCAACTATGACTCTGGTTATACAGGATCTGGAAGAGAAGAGGTAGGTGGTCATTCAGCAAACTCATATCATAAATATAACGAAGCACTAGACATTGGTGTACAAGCTAACGGACATCAAAAACTAGAAATGTTGTATCAATACCTATTAAAAAATAAAAGTAGGTTTGGTGTAGCAGAACTTTTCTATGATCCAGATGGCTCACGTGGTCATCCTGCAGGTCATGGATCTCATATACATGTATCATTCGGTGGCGGTGACGTCGGCAAATTATGAACGAAGACGAATTGTTGCTAGGGGCAATAGCGCAGGAACCAACTCCTGAAGACTATGCCGCAGAAGCAGCAGCAGCTAAGGCTCAAGCTGATTTGCAAAAAGCAGATCAAGAATTAAATCAACCTGAGGCATCTACGGATACACAACCCTCAGAAGAAGTAGCTACAGAACAAGGTGAAGTAGAACCATTTGATCCATCTAAAGACTTCTCATATTATGAAGCTCTTGGGATGAGTCGTAAAGAATGGACTCGTGCTCAAATGGATGGTGGCATTAGTGCTGACATGGAGAACTTTGCCACTAATCCAAGAGACTCCGCTGAGTATGCTCTAGCTGCACCTGCTGGTGTGTTAGACACTGTAATCGGTGGTTATAATATGCTAACCCCTGGGTTTGATATCCCACAACTACCTAAATTTCAACAGGAAGGTGCTCAATTAACAAGAGATTTATCTTCTATTGTTATTCCAGGTATGGGATTTGCTGGTGGTTTAAGAGCTACTGGTGGTCTTCTAGCCGCTCGAACTGGTAGGGTCGGTGCATTCGCCCGTGACCCCTTTATTGCTTGGGCAGGTACAAACCTAGCTAACCTTGGTGGAGGAGCCACTGCGGACCTCTTCGCACCCGTACAGGGTGATGTAGAAGGTCAGACACTACTGGGTCAAGCAAAGGCAATGTTCCCACGTTGGATGGGTTGGTTACCAGAACAACTAGAAGTTCTAGATGGTGATGGTCCTGATGATGCACGAGCAAAGAACATTACAGAAGGTACTATGTTCGGTGGTGTAGGTTCTTTAATTGAAGGACTAGGTAAACTCGCCAAAGGTTTAAAGGGTCTTGATACCTTTACTGAGTATCGTCCTCGTAGTGAAACAGGTGTTGAGTATTTCTCTAAAGCAGAAAACCAACCATCAAATCCTCTTACTGTAGAAGATGCTGTCAATGAAACTTCTTTTAGAGTAGAAGGGGAACGTGCTGAACTTGGTGCTTATAATGAATATAAAGCAGCTGCTAGAGGTGAACTAACAGAAGAGTCTGTTATCTTTGGTAGAGATGATATCCTATTTAGTCCTGGAGAGAACGGTCTCCGTAGTACTGACCAGATGGGTATTGTTGGAGCTAAAGTAGATGTAACTAGAATTGATAATAACATCGATACTATTTATGGTAGGATTCGTAACCCAATGTCAGAGGCATCTCTTAAGTTCTCATTAGAAGAGACTGGTGCTATCCCACGTGTTATGTATGAACTAGGTGATGCTATTCGTAAAGCAGGTGATTTTGATTATGTTACTACAACTGGTAAATATATTGATAACAGTAAAATCCTTAACTCTGTAGATAGATTAACTGCTGAGATGTTAGATATGAATCCTAAGCAATTAGGTTCTGTTCTAAAAGGATTCACACAATTACGGGAAGGTATTCCAGTATTGACTGGTGATGCAGCTGGTGCTGTACCACGAGCTATTAATCAAACCTTAGAACAACTAGGTGATATTAATATGCTAAGAGCTTATGCTCTAACTGAGACTAGTATGGCAGGACAGGTTTCTGACTTTGCGATGCAACTACGTCTTAATGAAGGTACAGAAGGTATGATGCGTGCTCAAGAGCAGATGTTAGACCGCCTTGAATTTCTTATGGATTTACGTGGTACTACTGACTACGCTAAAAATAAGATGAAGACTGCTGCCAATCTAAAAGAAAAACTTTTAGCTGGTAAATATACACCTACTTCTGAAAAGTACGCACAGTCTATTGTTCAAAGTATGACTGGTCAGTATGACGAAGCGTTAGAAGCTGTTGAATTAGTTCAAGCTGATACCCGTCGTATGATGCAGAGTCTCCGTGAGATATCTGCTGAACGTCCTCTATACCTACGTCCATTGGCTACGGCTTATGAATTGACAGATGGTGATGTTCGTTCTGTATCTGCTCTAAACAATTGGTTGAAAAACTCTGCAGGTGTATTGAAGAAAGCTTTTGTTGATGGTCAACCTGAGATTCCATCTATGATTATGGATTCTGCCTGGGCACAAGCATTTAACTCAGCATTGAATGGTGTTAAGACACCTATTAAAGCTGGTGTTAGTAACTTAGCTACTTGGGTATTAAAGCCATCTACTCACGTTATTGGTGCATTCCTACAAGGTAACAAAACTGAAATGACCCGAGCGTTCTATGCTTATGGTAATGCCATGGAAACTATTGGCAATGCGAACCAGTATATGAAGCAGATGTGGACTCGTTCAGGTATGGACCCTATGGCATTGCGTGGTCGTGATGAATTGATACCATCTAAAACAGATGAAAAGATGAACCTATTTAAGCAAGTAGCGGAAGCAGCTACTGCTGAAGGTAATGATGGTCCTCAGATTCTTTATGACATTATGAAGAATCAGAAAGACCTAGCAGAGCATCCTTGGTTACGAATTGGTAACCGTACAATGGGAGCACAAGACGTTCAACTACAAGCTGTTAATGGTCAAATGATTGCTCGTCTGAGAGCATACGATAAGATTACAGAAGGTGGTAAAGAATTTAATAAAACTAATGCTGATGAATTAGCTCAAAGACTATATCAAGATATGTTCGATAAGAACGGTGTCTTGTCTGATGAGCAAGTTCTAAGACAAACTAAAGAACAAACCTTTAGTGCTGATAATGCTCTATCTACTGCTTTCCAGTCTCTTACTAGATATCTGCCTGGTCTGAAACCATTCCTTATGTTTACTAGAACTCCTGTAAACGCAATTAAATATGGAGGATCTTTCCAACCTGTTGGTGTATTTATTGATAAGACAAAGAAATTTGACTTACCATTTGAACAACAACCTGTTGATAAAATCACCCGTCTTCTACAAGAGGAAGGTGTAGACTTAACTAAAATGGATGCCAGGGCTGAATATACACGTCTTCGTAATGAATACAAAGGTCGTGCTGCTATTGGTGTTAGTTTTGTTATGGCTGGTGTCTATGGTTATCTATCTGGTAACATCACTGGACGTGCTGGATTGTATAACAAAGAGAAACAACGAGCTAGAGTGAAGGATCAAAGTTGGAAGCCAATGAGAGCTTTTGGTATTGATTATTCACAGATACCTGCTGTTTCTGATTGGGTTGGTCTTACTGTTGATGTACTAGATAACGCTATGTCATTAGAATCTTATGATGTAGAAGAGACCTTACGTGCCTTAGGTCACATCATTGGTGCTAACATTTCTGATAGAACTATGCTTACTAATATGGAGCAGTTCCAAGATGTAGTTCAAGGTAACCCTGCCGCTATCCAACGATGGGCATCTAATATGGTGGTAACTAGTCAGTTTAAAGTAGCAGGTGCTCTTGGTACTATGAACTCTGTAATGGCACCACAACTTAAAGCAGTAGAGAATAATTTCTATAGCTTACTTGCTAATCGTTTACCTGGTAAGCCTGGTCTTCCAGATCAAAACGACTGGATTGATGGTGGTGTAGTAAATGACATTGGCAACCCTTTACATAGAATCTATAATGCATTATCTCCATTTCCTTATCACGAGAAACCTAGTGAAGTAAAGGAATATCTTTCTGATGTAGAGTGGTCTGGTACTGTTGGCTTATCTAGTCGTAGTGATGGTGCACCTTATACTAAAACTGAAGCAGAGCAAATCAAAAAACTTATTGGCGATGACGGTTTCTTCCGTAAACAAGTCAAACGTATCATGAAACAAACTCCTGCTTCATCAGTTAGGGAACAATTTTACGAAGCAAAAGGTGCTGGTTTAAGTCCTAATGTTAGTGACATTGATAGAGTACATAGTCAATTAGACATGGCTTTGTCTATGGCTAAAGCGCGTGCTGAAGGACAGCTGCCTGAACTAATGATTAAAAAACGTGAAGAAGCGGCGATGGCAAAAGCTACAAAAGGTTATGTCAAACGTGGTGACATTGAAGGTGGTCAAAGATTCTTAAATCAAATGCAATCAATTTCTAAATAATAAATTATGTCTTCTTGCGAAACATCACAAATTAAATACATAGGAGATGGTACTACTACCATCTATACCTTTCCATTTGAATACATGAAAAAGTCAGACATTGAAGTCTTGATTTTAAATCAAGCTACTAATGTCTATGAAAACATACCCAAGACTGATCCAACTTATGGTTGGCAACTCGCAAACGCAACTACTATACAATTTAACACAGCACCACCTTCTGGAACAAACTTTCTTATTGCAAGAAATACAGATGTGAATGAATTGTCAGCAGAATTCTTTCCAGGTTCTGCGATTAGAGCGAAAGACTTAAACGCTAATTTTGAACAGCTGCAATTTGCTGTAGAGGAAGACAGATGTAATATGTCTAGTATAGATGTCGGTACTTCCGGTACTGTTGCTGTAGGTACTACTACTACAGGAGAACCAGGTACCGATGCTTTAGTAAGTAATGTTGGTGAACCTACTGCTGCTATTCTTGATTTCACTATTCCACGTGGTGATGTAGGTCCACAAGGTCCAGCTGGTTTAGGTGTAACATTTAAGGGTGGTATTGATGCTACTACTGAATCTGCACCACTTAACCCTTCTGATGGAGACCTATGGTATAATACAGTATCTGGTACTGTAACATCAGGTTGGGGTAGTATTACAGGCGAACCTATTAATATTAACGACCGCCTTATTTATAATGGTACTGAATGGATTATTTTACCTACAACTGCAGATGGGTTGTGGGAAGAGTCAAATGATGTTTTAAGTCCTGTAAATACTAGTTCTAAAGTAACATCAGCTGTAACTAGTTCAAGTGATCCTAGTAACACATTGGTTACAAAGAGCTATGTAGATAGCATTCCTGCTGGTGGTGTCACTAAGATTGTTGCCGGTAACAACGTAACCATTTCACCATCTAGTGGAACTGGCGTCGTCACTGTTAACTCAACTGGCGGCGGCGGCGGCGGCGGTGGCGGCACTACCAAAGCCGACATCTACGGCACAGCTAAGGCTTGGGGCACTGTTGATGGTGTTACTGCAACACTTAAGAATGGGAAGAATTGCACAGTTGCACGCAATGGCTCGAATATTGGCCGTTACATTGTTACGTTCGACACCCCAATAACTGGTGAATATACTGTTACCACTGGTAACGAAAGCTCTAGAGGTTTAGTAGCTGTCCAATTAAAAACATCAACTGGATTTGAACTTACGGGTCTAGACGAGTCAGCAGGAGATTTTGCAAATCTATCAAACATTCAGTTTGCAGTCTTTGACAACGAACCAGCAGAGATCATCGTCGGTTCAGGCACAGTAGCTAACACCAACATCTATGGCACTCTAAAAGCATCCGCTCATTGTGTTTGGTCTGAATTAGGAGCATCGGGTTCTCCGGCCATGACTGGCGTTTATGGCAGCTTGGGTATTCAAAGTGTTGAGCAAAGCGGTTCGAATACAGCCAAGATTACCTTTACTCCTGGCTTGTTTGATGATGAAAATTACAGTGTTACTTGTATTACAAAGTACGGCGGTACTGCCACCGCCTGGCTTAATTACGAATTCCAGCAACGGACTAAAGATTACTTTATTGTCACTTTTTCAAGCGAAGCAGGAGGATTGCCCCCTTTCGGATTTGACATCCAAGTATCAGATAATAAGCCAGCAGAGATATCCCTTACGACCTTTGGTGATGTCATCAATTATTCGGGTGCTGCGGCTTGGGCTTCTGTTGCTGCTGATGGGACGCTTGAAAATGGACTTAATATATCCTCAATTTCGACGTTCGGTGTTTCTGGTTACAGAGTTGTCTTCACAACGCCGATGCCAGATAGCAATTATGCAGTGACTTTTGGTGCTGCTAATTTACAAGCTATTATTCCTGATACTAAAACTGCAACAGGTTTTGACTATCAAACATACGAAGTCACTGGAAACGCCAATCTCACGGAGAATAACTTCGTCGTCAACGCCACCAACGCCCTCCCACCCAAGGGCGGCACCGGTACAGATAGCTGGGCAACTGTAGATTTAACAACAGCGATGGGTCCTTGTAATGTACCAGCAAGCTTTAACGTTGCTTCTGTAACTAGAACTGGACTAGGCGAGTATGACGTGGTGTTTACTACGCCGATGCCTACAAATAGCTATGGCGTAGTTGGCACAATTGATGGGGGCGCTGGTGGATCTGCCGTTTTACTAAGTTCTTATAATATATCATCTACTGGTTTTTCTGTTTTTACGTATGGTGCTCTGCTAGATCAAGCTATTGATAGAGCTTTCTCCTTCACCGTCAACGCCACAAATGCAACCCTACCTTCAACCATTACCCAGGAAGAAGCAGACTTAATCATCGATACGATTAAAGGTGGTGGTGTCGCTCAGAAGGTTGCAATCCTGGCTGATGTGAAGCCGAGTGGAACCAGTGGTGGTGACGGTGTTGCCGGATGGAATGACAGAACACTGAACACGATTCAGAGTGATAAAGGCAGCTTAGTTACTATCGCAAATGACTCAGAGTTTACCCTTAAACCTGGCACTTATCTGATTGAGTGGAATATTCCCACGCTTCGAGCAAATGGTGCTCAATCAAAGCTTACTAATGTTACTAATGGAACGACTGAAGCGTTAGGTCAAAATACTTTCCAACCTTACTCGGCTGGCCCCGCTGCTGCAGTGCAGGGGCAATTGATGGGTTCGGCTAATGTCAGTATTTTAGCTAATACAACATATAAGCTTGAGCATTATATTGATACCGTTGGGGGTGATCCTAGAAATATTTTAGGGGAACCCATCAATAGTGGTGAATCTGAGGTTTACACCCAAGTGACAATCACCGACCTTGCTGTGCTCGCAGCCGGTGGTGGTGGTGAAGGTGGTGGTGGTGGCACTACCAAAGCTGAAAT
>WLWF01001780.1_pt1 | contig 16731 bp, 15 predicted proteins | sample 6718331 | NCBI WGS metagenome assembly WLWF01 (sample SAMN12718692, study PRJNA515312) | sponge metagenome | isolation source: marine sponge | host: Mycale hentscheli | place: New Zealand: South Island, Marlborough, Capsize Point | collected 2003-05-01
AAACAATCATTTGTTACCAAAGTTTGTTTGTTTTCTTTTGCGTATTCTGAAGTTACTTGCGGGGTAATTTTAATATTACTTCCATGGTAGTTAGTAATATATACACCTTCACTACCAGTTGAATTATCAAACTGAAGATTACCTCCTCTTTGGTTTAAGACAGATTTATTACTATATTGTTCACCTGCTGCGTCTGATTGCTCTTTATTCATATTAATTATAACCTTCTTCGAATAATTGTCGTTCTGCTGCTCTTCTTCTAACTAACCCTCTTAACGTCTTGCCTCCTGCTTTTCTATATAAAGGTATAGCTGCAGCTATTTGTTGATTGTTTCGTGCACCTCCTTGCAAAAGAGTCCTTAAATTACCTGGACCGGTATTATATGTAAAAGATGTAAGCGCATCTAGTTGATTTGGTGACCAATTTCTATTTTGAGATGTGTTGTATTGATCAACATATCCTCTAGCTTCTTGTAGTTCAAAATTTAATCTTCTAGTAGCTTCTTCTTGTGATATACTCGTTTCCCCGGGTCGTGCCTTTGTACCATACCCTATAGAAGTTTGACCATAATCCCAGTATGCATTAGAATTATAACCTTCAAACTCTTTTACAAATTCTGTAACATCGCTACCTGGTACACCTTCACCAGATACCAATCTTGCTCCTAAAGGATCTTTAGGTTCTGGTGGAGTGTCTTCTACTTTTTGTTCTCCATAGTTACTTGAATAACCAGTAACATTCATCTCTTGCATAACTTGATTAGTTTCAACTCCTGAAGGACACGCAGCAAAATATACGGGACAATTTATATCACCTCTATCAAAAAAGACCCATACGTGAGCCCCTACAGAAGGTGTTCCATGAATACCATGCGCACTAGGAGCGTTAGGTGATGGTGCATATATATTACCAGTAGGATTAGATGGGTTATTGTCGGCTATTGGACCTCCTGTTGCACTAGCGTTACCAATCGTTTGAGCAGGATAGGTTCCCATCACTCGACTGTTAGGCGGGGTATTTCTTCTAGATGCTTGCGGGTAATTTACACCACCTGTTTGCTGTCCTTTAAAAGCACTGTAATGGCTCATACCTTGCTCGCCAAAGAGACTAGAAGCTTGCTCTGCCCATGGGAGTGTTTCTAGAAATGCCTTATGTACATCAGGTCTCATACTGCCTATAATATCTGGAGCAATATATGTTTTTTCTCCTTTTTCATTTGTAAAGTATCCAGAATGAAGTTCTGGTATAAAAATTTTACATCTATACAGTTTTCTAAAATCAGCATCATCCATAATAATACCTCTAAAAAAACCATTTAAGTCTCTTTTATATTCGATATTCTTATCTGAACCTCTAACGTACATTTACATATATTTAATCGTTGATCTTATAACTCAAGCACCTATAATAAGGTATGCTAGTAAGTCATGAATCTCCTATCTCTATGTTAGACGCGTCTCGTAAGTATAATGACTATGATTACGCTTTAGTACATTTATTTGAAAAGTATCCTGAGTATTATAACTTCTTTAAGGTTTCACTAAATCTTGGTAGGGAAGTTTTACTTGATAACTCTATCTTCGAACTTGGTGAAGCGTTTGATTCTAAAAAATTTGCTGAGTATGTTGAGGAACTTAAACCTACTTATTATGTAGTACCTGATGTATTAGAAGATAGTGCAGCTACTATTGCTTCATTTCATAAATTTAATCTTAATTATCCTAATTTACCTGGTCTAAAGATTGGTGTAGTTCAAGGTACTACCTATCAAGAGTTAGTCGATTGTTATAAGTATATGTCTGATAATGCTGATTATATTGCTATCTCTTTTGATTACTCATGGTATCAAGGAGTAGCTTCTTTAGTATCTGCTTCTCCTTATACCGAGAGACAGCAAATCCTACAAAGACAACGTGGAGGTAGAAAGAGGCTCATCAATATGCTTATCGAAGATAGGGTATGGAATCATAATAAGCCTCACCATCTTCTTGGATGCTCATTAGCGGATGAGTTTACAGATTATAGTTCTATCAAAAGTATTAGATCAGTAGATACTTCTAATCCTGTAGTAGCCGGTATTGTAGGTGAAAGATATCTTAAAGGTATTGGTTTGCTTGATAAACCGTCTGTCCTGTTAGCTGATCTTATTAAGGTAGATGTTTCACCTGAGCAGCGAGAAGATATTCTCTATAATACTTCTGAGTTTAAAAAGTTGTTGTAGACTAAATAAATTAGTGAAGGATAGTCAGCAAATGATTATTACTAAAGCTAATGATAGAGAATTCTTTCCTTTAGTAAATGGGTCATTAAAGAGGTTTTTATTATACTTGGGTTTTTGGATTATAGGAACGTGCTTAACTGTTGTTCCAGCTTGGGCTATTTGCTCGTATATTATTTCGAAGTAGCTCTAAAGATCGTATCCCAGTCTTTACCTGGATCATCTAATTTGAGATGATCTATTCTCTCTATCATCATATCATAATAACCAGATAGTTCTGAATAGGTCTTTTTATTTTCATTAGCTTTTCGTACTGCTTTATCCCATTCACGATTTCTATAAAGATTTAAAAACACTTCATGTTTATCAGAGCTACCTCCATGAGCTGCTAAACCTGTATCGCTTAAAACGGTAAATATCCTAATACCTTCTTTTTTACCTTTAACTGCTATCATATCTAATTCTACAAAGTTAAATACCTCTTTTATACCGAATGTAGTATTCTCTCCTACTATTAGACCCACTCTATATTCTTTAGTTTGTCCTTCGAGTCTTGATGATAGATTAACTGCATCACCTAAGCAAGTATAATCAAATCTTTGCTCAGATCCCATATTACCAACTACTACATCCCCGGTATTGATTCCAACACCAATCTTAAGCTCACTTATGCCTTCATCCATTACTTCACGATTTAGTTCAGCTAATAAATCAAACATTTTTAAACCACAACGAATAGAATGAATTCTATGATCTTTAATATCGAGTGGAGCATTCCAAAATGCCATTAAAGCATCCCCGATAAATTTATCAACTGTACCTTGGTATTCTATAACACAACCTGTCATAGGTGTAAGATATCGATTTACTAACTCAGTTAAACCTTGAGGATTAGTTTTAAAATGCTCACTAATAGTAGTAAAGCCTCTCAAGTCACTAAACAATATTGAAAGCTCTCTAGTATCACCACCAAGTTTAAGTTGTGAAGGATCTTTTTGTAAAAGCTTAACTATAGGAGGAGCGAGATAATGCTCAAACTGCTTTTTAATTAATTTTTTACTCTTACTTTCTGCTATATATCGTATGAAAGTAGCGCATGACCATACTACAAAAATACATGCAAATGGCCATGTATAATCGATTAACCATCCATGCTTGTTGAATAATATATTACCGGTAATAGGACCTGCTGCTAATGAAAGTACAATAATAATAAAGCTAAATTTATATGATAAGAATAATGCACCTAATATAAGAAGAGAGCAAAAAGCTGCAGTTATTATTACTTCAAGTAATTTTGCTTCAGCTGGTCTTACTAATCGCGATTCATCTATTATCATCTGCAAAGTATGGCAATTTACTTCATGTCCGTAACTAATACCAGTAGAAGTGGCTATAGTATTAGCCAGTCCTTCTCCAGTTATACCTATAACAGCTATTTTACCTTCTACTGCAGACCAATCAGCATCCTTAAAAGATACTTTATCAAATTCGTATTTAAAATTTATCCAAACTCTAGAATTTTCATCTGTTACAATAGGATCAAATCCAGGTACTCTAATAGCTTCAACTCCTGCTTCATTTACTTTAGCTTGATAAGACTGTTCACCAGAAAATAGCCTTATAACTTCTAAAGGTATAGTTGGATAAGCTTCTCCCTTAATCTGAATAACTAACGGCATCCTTCTCACTACACCATCTAACTCTGGAGCAGTAAGTATCATACCCACTCCAGCCGCAACCTCACCGAGCTCTTTTACAGGTCCTATAGCTTCTGGGTAATCAAATAACCAATTATCTAAACTTTCTCCTATAGTAGCAAGACCTCTCGGTACTGGTTCTCCTTTTCCTTTTGTACTTGCTGATTGACCAATTATAACTGGCGCTTCGTTTAATAATTCTATTAGCTCTTGATCACCTCCTAATCTATCTTTTTCAGCAAATAGAATAGGTACTACTACTAATTGTGCACCACTTTCATAAGCCTTTATTATACCCTGTGCTATAAGATCACGCTTCCAAGGCCACTGACCATATTCATCTAAACTATCTTCATCTATTTCAATAATAGCAATATTTTCAGACTTAACTTTTTCTTGTGTATTTTGATAATAATCTAATCCTTTTAATCTTGCTGTTTCTATAAAGAAAGGATCAAAGATACGTAAACAAGCAAATAATATAGTTATTACTAAACATATAGCATAGTTTTTTATGTTAAAGATTTTCATTGTTGTTTTATATTGAACTGGACATTGTTACCTGAATTAAATTTAGCATTAATAATGCTGCCTTTATTATCATAATTAACGGTAACATTACTACCATCTTCAACAATTAATGATATCATATTATCCTTATCTTTGGAGAAAAATACATATCTACCATCTTCCATCTTTAAAAAGGTATTCATTATTTGTTTTTCTTTTCTTTTAATTTTTATATCATCAAAATCTTCCTTTTTACCATCATTATCTCCTGCGTTATTATTATTTTCGTTATTATCGTTATTGTTTTTCTTTTTAGGTTCTGCAGGTCCGTCTTGTTGTATAACTTGAGGAGGAGTTGGAGGAGCTATAGCTGTAGTTACTGTGGTTGCTTCGTATGCTTGGCTTAAAGTTACTGTACCACCTAATGTTGATACATCAATTGAACCAACATAACTTTTACCTGCTTCGTCAGTTGAAGGTAAAAGTATAAAACTACTTGCACCGTCTTCTTGAACATTCATAGTAAAGTCTGTACCTCTAACAGATACAGAAGCAGTAGGAGATTTTATTTTTACATTTTGTCTAGAATTTTTAGCTATTTTACCAGATGAATATCTAATAGTACCTAGTGCAGCTTTAAGGGATAGTTTACCAGTTTTCTTTTCAGGGTTATAGACAAACTCATCTATAATTAATTTAGAATACTCTGTAACGCTTACCTTAGTATCATCTACAAACTTTATATCTGTTCGACCTTTTAATGTTTGTATAAGATCTCGCATTTCAACAGGAGTATCAACTTCTGTTAAAATCTTATCACCCTTACGAGTTATTTGAGCTGCTCTTGTTTGAGCAGTTACATTACCAACTTCAGCTAAACAAGTACTAAATAAACAAAGTACAAAACTAAGGATTAACGTTACCTTGAGGGGGACCATCAGGATTAGAGTAGTCATTAACTGGTGTGACAGAGTTACCAGTTTGCTCAGGCATGTATGTTGGCTCAAACCCGCCATCAGTTTGGAATATTTGGTAGTTGTTTTCATTTCCAAGAATAGAAAGTTCTAAGAATTGACTCTCAGAACCTACTTGTGATATTAATAAATTATTACTACTTCCGAAAACATCAACTAGCTGAGAGTGACCAATCAACCCTCCATGACCTTCTTGGTATGAACTAATAGTATTTAGAGAACCTCCAATAAAGTAATCAGTAAAGGTATAAGAAGTATCAAACAGAAGTAACTCAACATCGTTTGAAGCACCTTCTACGTTAAGGTTAATTACTCCGTTATTAACTGAAGCTTTTTCAGAATCTTCCTGATTACCTGCAATTAATACACTATTTGAATCACCTGCTACAAATGCATTTACAGTATTTTGATCTCCATCAAGTGCTAATATAAATTCATTTGCATCTCCTTCAACTTGAAGATTTACTTCTTCTTCATTACCAACCGAATCGATATCTACTAAGTTTTGATTACCAATAGTTGCAACGTTAAATATAACTTCTTCACCTTCAATACGAGATCGATTTGTTCCTTCACCTAACTTGTTTGATGAACCTATTTGTGATATATTAAAAATACCTGCACTTCCAATCTGATCTAAGTAAATTTCGTTACTACCTAAAGCTAATCCAACTGAAGCGAGTATACTAAGGGAGAATACTTTTGTTTTCATAAAAGTATTTAATAGAAAATTGGTAATTTAGTTACCTTCTGCTGGAGTATTTACAAACTTCCACATATCCTTCTCTTCGCCTTTTTCTATTAAATTCATTATAGCCAAATCAATAGCAGCTCGTGTTGCTACAGAAACCATTTCATTTTTCGCGAAACCATATTCAATCTCCAATGGATTAATAGCATTTTTTACATACTTAAAAACATCACTTCCTAATGCTGTAGAGTATATTGTTTTAGATACGGTTGAAGATAAAAGTATTTCACTAGTTAACGTACTTACAAATCTTATCGAAACTGTAACTACATCTTTTCTATGTTGCTCAGCTGCACCTAACCCAAGGTAAGAGGCACCAACACCACCAGTAACATAATTTGTATCATACCCTATAATTCCTCCGTGTATAAGTAAACCAGCAAACAGCATAGGCTTGAGTCCAGTTTCATCATCCTCTGTAAAGTCTTGTCTAGTTTGTTGTACTACAGCGCGCTCACGCATAATACTATCTAACTGCCCTCTCTCTAATACCTTAAACCAATCACCAGTTTCTAATAAAGATTCAATTAACCAGGCTTCAGCACCTTGTGTTACAGCAGAAGAAAAGCTAGCATAATTATCTGATTGTTTTCGTTGACCAGTTAGATCTTTAAAGTCAGATACACCTACATAGATAGGTTCACCATCTAATATAGGTAGTTTATTTAGCTCTGTATTTAACGGTGTAGGTGCTACTATAGGTAATTGATCTGGACCATTTTGAAATGTACTGCAACCACCTAATAGCAAAAGAGAGCTAAAAAGGCTAGTCGTCAGTAGTAGTTTCATTAGTAGTAGGCTCAGGCAGCAGAAGAGAACCTATTGGAATTAAGATTTCCGTTAAGTTTCCATCTGTATCGGTTACAGTAAGATTAATTTGATTAGCTAGTTTATACCATGAAATAACATTACCATCTAAATCAAATGCACCTGATTCAATACCTGTATCTGCAAATAGCTGTTCAGTAACTTGCTTAGAGAGCTCTGAATAAATTCTTGACTGTAAGTTAGTCATAAACACATTCAGAGGTGTACGCTGAGCAGCTAAATTAGCTTGAATTTGTAATGATTTTAATTCATCTCTAATAGTCTTTTTTCTAGCAGCGGAGATGTTCTCTAAATTAATCTTATGGGAACTATAGCCAATACCGTTAAACGATGGTGATTTAAATCTGAACGTTAGTTGATCAGCTAAAACGCTACTACTAAAGAGAAATATTAATGCAATATATTTCATAATACTATTTACCTACAATAGTACTTATTGCTAGAGCTTAGTTTCCAAAATATGTCTATTTCTCTTCCTATTTTCTCTTTTACTTTCTTCCTCTTTTTGCTCCTTTTCCTGGAGAATCATTTGAATCTTAGTATTAAGTCTAATCATGTCATTATCTAACATTCTTATCCTATCAATTAAACCTATAAGAGTACCTGTAGATTCATCTAATACCGGTTTAATTTCCTTTACTACCCAATTCCAAGTATAGTAGACAAAGTAACCTAAACCGGCTGCCGCTATAACTGGAAAGCCAAAGTCGTTTATAGCCTTTACTAACGTTTCACTATTCATTAATCTTTCCTTGCATCCTCCTTCCCTTCATTTGCCGCTAATCTATCTAAATTAGGATGTTTATTAAATGCATATGAAACTAAAGTATCAATTTTAACGATATCATTATTCATAGTTTGAACTCTATTCTCTAGAGATTTAATCATTCCTCCTAATCCTTTTACAGAGCCAGTAATTTCACTAAGTATAAATTTAAGAATAATAAACACAAAGGCTCCACATACAACCGCACCGGCTATTGGGAAACCTACCTCAGTAACTAATTTTAAAAACTCTTCCACAAAATTATTTAATATAAGCCTTGAAAATTCCGATAAAGAGCATAAAATAATAAATAAATGCTCCAATTGATATTACATCTAATTGGTGACTATCTTCTTCAAAGTGACTGGATGGCACTCAATAAAACGAAATGCAGTAAGGCCGCTGCAGCGCACGCTGTTACTTATTCGTTACCTTTCTTGCTCATATGCCCCTCCGCAGAGGCGTTTTTAGTTATATGTATTACACACTTCTTTATTGATAGGTTTAGATTAGCACGTTACGTTGTATTTGCTAAGAGTCGTCTAGCACCTAAAAGGTATTGGCACAAATGGGAAGACTGTAAAGAAACTGGCTATCATAAAGATGTTCCACAATGGTTATCGTTATGGCTATTAGTTGCTTGTGATAATACTATACACTTGCTAATTAACTATATGGCATTAGAATATCTATAATGAAGTATTCTAATTGGATTGCGTTATTCTCTCAAACTGGTCAAGAGATTATTGATATATCAGAACAAATACAACGAACACCGGATTTAATTATTTCTAATAATCACCCTAGTAAAGTTAATAATATCTTGAAAGGAGTACAATATCGTTGGGTTCCTACTTTTAGTAAAGAGAGTAAAACTTTAGATATATTAGATGAAGTGGTTGATGATATTGATAATACTATCATCACTTTAAATGGTTGGTTAAGAATAGTTCCTCCAGATAAATGTTCTAAGTATAATATCTATAATGGTCATCCTGGTCTTATTACTAGATATCCTGAGCTTAAAGGAAAAGACCCTCAACAAAGAGCTTGGGATGATCTTCATAAGTATTACAAAGTAGGTAGTGTAGTTCATAAAGTTGTTGAAGAAGTAGATGCAGGAGATGTTGAGACAGTTTCTGAAGCTTCAACAGCTAGTATATTAACTATTGACGATACGTATGATGCTTTGAGAAAAACTTCATTAGAGGCTTGGTATAGTTTTCTAAAGGAACGTTTATATAATAAGGTATGATCTTTTCGTTTACTGGAGCTCAAAGTACGGGTAAAACTACTCTACTTAAGAGGTTGATAGAGGCTAATAAAGGTGTTGATAATTGGAATTTTCCTTTTGAGTTTGTTCCTGAAGTAACTAGATTAGTAAGACGTCAATACGAAGTTTCTATTAATGAGGGTGGTGATGATATTACTCAGATGTTGATAATGACTGAGCATATTCGTAATGTTTATGGTGGTAAGACAGATAGATTACTAAGAGGTATTCATCAAATATATGATAGATGTGCTTTAGATGGTGTAGTTTATAGTCATTATCTTTTGGATAAAGGAAAGATAAGTAGAACTACTTACGAAGCTTGTGAACTTATCTATAAAAAGCTTAGAAATAAGTATGATGTTATTTTTTATACTAGTCCTAAAGATGTTGAGTTAGTAGATGATGGTGAAAGAAGTGTAGATGTACATTTTCGTGAAGATATTATCGATCTCTTTAATCTATACTTATATAGTATTAATAAAGATAATAAAGATAAGCCTCGTGTAATACTTTTAGAAGGTACGGTAGAAGAAAGATTGGAAACGATTAAGAGTACTCTTGATAAACTTAATATAGATATTAAAATTTAATATGGCTAACGCAATTCTTGATAATAGTAATATTAATAAGCATCTTGGTGCTATTTCAAAATATAAGTCGACTTACGATCCTCATCTCTTAGTTAGAGAACCTCGTCAGTCTAATAGAACTCATCTTAATTTAGATGATAATAATCTACCTTTTCTAGGGTATGATACTTGGAATGCGTATGAAATATCTGCTCTAACTAATAATGGATTACCTGTAACTGGAGTTGCTAAAGTAGTTTATCCTTGCTCTTCTAAGTATATTGTTGAATCTAAGTCTATTAAGTTATACTTTAACTCGTTTAATATGACTAAGCTTGGAGATTCTTCTGCAGAAGTTAGAGCTGAAATTGGAAGGATCGCTTCAGAGGATCTAAGTAAGTATCTTAAAACTGAAGTTCAAGTTAAAGTTCATTCTAATGATTATGTAATTAGCGATACTAATGTGCATACTGCTAAGAAAGAATGGAATCATCCTAAATATATTACTCTTGAAGATGATTACCCTGTTGAAGGTGTTAAGTTTACTGTATATCAAGAAGATCCTGACTTGTTGTTAGAGATTGAAGAAGCGCCGTCAGAAGAAGTTTACTATCATAGTGCTCTGTTAAAATCTAACTGTAGGGTAACTTCACAACCTGATTGGGGTGATGTCTATATCTATATGAAAGGTAGGAATACTGTTGATCCTATTTCTCTATTGCAGTATATCGTTTCGTTTAGAGATGAATGTCATTTTCATGAAGAGATTTGTGAAGCTATCTATAAGAGACTAATGGATCATATTAGACCTGATGAGTTAGCAGTTCGTTGTTTGTATGCTCGTAGAGGTGGTATTGATATTAATCCTGAACGAGTATCTCATGAGAGGTTATTGCATCATACTTTAAGTATTGTTGATGTACCTCATATTAAGACTCCTAAGCAATAATCCGGCGTAGCTCAGCGGTAGAGCGGGTGGCTGTTAACCACTAGGTCCTTGGTTCGAACCCAAGCGCCGGAGCCATCTAGTTAATCTAACTTTTATCATTAAATATGTTAAATGGGATTAATTAGAACATTTCAAGGTAAAGAAAGTGTCTTTCTAGGCAATCTAGGATTAGGGGTGGCTCCCTCTGAGAGGTTAACTATATCTGGTAATTTAAGTTCAACTGGTGATATATATGCCAATAGCTTTTTAGGTACTTGGAATGGCATACCGCTTAATACTAATCAGGTAGTAGTTGAAAGTATTGATTTAAAAACAACTAATATATCAGAAGGATTAGTACTAAAAGCAGATGGTAATGGAGGGGTAAAATTTGAAGAAGTACAAAGTGGTTCAAGTTTAGCTACTACAGTTGAAGGTACCTTAACAGTTAATGGTGATATTGATATAGTAGAGTTTACTAATGATGGTAGTGTACTTTCTAAAAATAGTGTTTTTACTCAATCTTTAACTACCGGGTCAAATTCTGTAGCTACCTTTTTAAAAGCTGATTTTAAAACAGCAAAATATATTGTAACGTTATCACAAGGTACTACAAGAACAGCTTTTGAAATCTTAGTAGTTCATAATGGCTCAGATGCAGATGGTACTACATATGGTATAGTTGATGCACAAGTAACTTCATTATTATCTGAAGTAAATGTAAGCGTATCATCTACTACTATTGACTTAGTAATAACAACAACAGGAAATTGCACTGCCATTGTAAATGGAGTTGCACATTATTAGAAAAAGTAATAAATAATGTAAATAATGAGATTGTTTAGCGAAAAGGTAACCCCTATCTTTACTAGCTCAAATATTAACATCTTAACTGTTAAAGACTATGAAGAAGTCTTTTTTGATGTTTATGAATTTGAGATAAACGGTAAAACATTTGTAGCTGAAAAAATTGCTAGTCATAATAGCAAACCAGTTGTAAGTGTACCGATAGTTATAGATAAGGAAGAATTTAAAGCTCCGTTTGTATTAGAACAAGGTAGCTTTAAAGTAGAATTCAATAAAAATATTAAAGAGTTTATTGGATCTACTGAGATTAATTTACCGGAGCAGGAAGTAATCCAAGAGGATATTGATCCTGTTATTAATACTGAACAAGATAAAGATACTCAACAACAGGATTTGGTTATTGAGGAAGTTGTATTTAACGAAAATAATAAAAAAATTGTTAGTAATATTCAAGAGACTAATGATAAAGAAGAAAAGTTACGGTTATATGTAAAAGATACAAATGTAAAAACTTTAAAAGAAGTAGATACAAAGATAGCTAATATACATGAAATAACTATAAATGATGTTAGATCTGAATTAGAAAAAAGTGAGCAAGACTTTTTATATATAAACGAAGAAATAAAAAAGCTAACTAAGAAAAGTGGGTTCTTTAAAACCACAGCTAGTAGAGAGCTTAAAGATGTTAAGAGTGATATAGTTAAGTTAAAAGTCGAAAAAGGTGAACTAGAGCAACGAATATTAGAAAGTAAAGAATTACTTGAGGACAGTGTTAAAAAGTTAGCTAAAATTAATGAAGATAAAGTACAGGAGAACAAATATTATCTGCAAAAAGAAGTAGATAAGCTACAAGAAAAAACACAGTTCTATTCAGATAAAGCTAATAAAAATAATTTAAAAAATGATAAAGAAATACATACGTTTAAAGAAAGTATTTCAAAAGAATTAGATAAAACAAAAGAGTTTTTAAGCAAAGAGGTTAAGGTTATAGATATAACTTTAAAAGAAGATCTTATTAGTAATATAGACTCTAAACTTGAAGTTACTAATAAAGAGATTGATGAATTTTTAACTGAAGGATTAGAAAAAGTTGATAGTAACTTAAAAGAGCAGTTAACAGTTAAGATTTTAGAGAGTAAAACTCAATTTCAAGAAAGAGTTGATGAATTAAAAAAATCAATTCCAGACTTAATAGAAAAAGAACTTACTACAGAGAGTAAAGGATTACCTACTAAAGATTTTAAAATAGAATTTTCTAAATTAGAAAGACGACTAGCTGATAGATTTTCAAATGAGCTAAACCAGGTTAGGAAATACATGGACATGTATGGAGGAGGTGGTGGTACTGGCGGTAGTATTGTCACAGGTGGTGAAATAGCTGGTAATTTACTACCCACTGAAAACAGTGAATATAGCTTAGGTAGTGCTGATAAGAGATGGAAGGATTTATTTATTAGTGGTGATACTATTGATATAGGTGGTACTAAGCTCAAAATTGTTGATAATGCTTTAAGAGTTGAGGATGAAACTGATAATGATGCTTCTATTGCGGTACAGAACCTTTCTGCTTCTAATGTAATATTATCAGGTGGTAGAGATTTAGTTGATATATTTGCTACTTCTGCAGAAGCGGGTATTAACACTGTAAACGCTGGTGCAGGTTTAACCGGAGGAGGTTCATCAAGTAGCGTAACTTTAAATGCAGGAGAAGGAGATGGAATCGATGTTTCAGCTGATAGTATTGCTGTAGACAATACAGTTTTAAGAACAACAGGAGCTTCAGCAGTAGGGTTAAGTGCAACCTCAACTACAAATGGATTTGTATCTGCAGGTAGAGATTTAGCTGATATATTCGCTCCTACATCAACCATTATTACTAAATCTGGTCTTAGTGATTTTGGAGTTATTGATTCATTTTCTGTTGCTACACAGTCTTCAGGTAAATATGCCATAGCAGTAGTAGACTCTACAGGAGGTACACAGTTTAGTGAAATTAGTATAACTACTGACGGTACTACTATTGGAGTAGTTGAATATGGTATTAATAGTACCACACCAGAATGTTTTGTAGAATATGGTGCAAATGTTAATAGTGGTACAGTTACATTAACAGCCAAAGGAGTTGGTGCATCAGTAATAAGCAACTTTACTTTCAAGGGTAATAGATTGAATTTATTTTAGGACTGAAAGTGTTTTAATATAAATATATTTGCGGGGGACAGTGAACTCGTGATTATGGCACTCAATAAAGATTTTAAGGTTAAGAATGGATTAACTGTTACTGAAAGCTTATCAGTAGGCGGGGATTCACGGGTAAATGCGTTAACAGCTACAACGTTTGAAGCGTTAACTGCTAAATTTAATAAGACTATAGTATCAACTACTTCAGCACTTTCTGTAGTTAATAACGGTACTGGTCCAGCATTATTAGTTCAACAAGATGGAGCACAACCTATAGCTCATTTTATTGATAAAGACGGTGATGATATAATTTTTCATGATGATGGTAAAGTATCTATAGGTTCAAGAACTGCAGTAGAACAATTAACTGTTACTGGTAATATTTCAGCTACTGGTGGAATTAAAGTAGCTTCTACGCAAAATGGGTTTGTATCTGCTGGTAGAGATCTGGCTGATATATTCGTCACGGAAGCCGGCGGCGGAGGTTCAGTAACTAATGTAAGGGGTTGCGAAGGTATTACAGTTGCTAATGGTACTTCAGATGCATGTGTTACATTAGATCTCACAGAGTTACCAGACATGACTCAGGCGTTTGCTGGTAGTGATGAGCTGATAGTTTTAGATGATTCAACACAAAAGCGTAAAGCAGCAAACGAGATTGGTGTTAGTGTATTCAATAATGATAGTAATTTTGTTTGTAATTTAGATAATCTTGGTATCTCAGCTACCTCAACAGAAATAAATCAACTAAGTACGGTAACGAGCGATGTTCAAAGTCAGTTAAGCCAACTAAGCAGTATTAAACAGGATACTATTAATACTACCAATAGACTTAGCGCGACTAATATAGGTACAGGTTTAATAAGTAATGAGGAATTTAACTTTCTTGATGGTGTTACCAGCGGTATACAATCACAGTTAGCAGCTCTAAGTTCAAACGCGCCAGGTGATATTACTGGTATTACAGCTGGTGGCGGTATAAAGGGTGGTGGTTCTTCTGGCAACGTGGAGGTTTCTATTTTCCCAACTCAAAGTGCTATAACATCTATCCTTGCAACTGATCTCAAAATAGGAGAAGATGATGAAACAAAAATAGATTTTGAAACTGCTAATGAGATACACTTCTACGCTGCTAATACCGAGCAAGTATTTGTATCTGATGGAGTTTTAGGACCACAAACTGATAGTACTGTAGATTTAGGTTCAACAATGGCTAGATTTAAAGACACTTTTGTTGATAGTATTACAGTTACAAATAACGTTGATGTTGATGGTACATTAGAGACTGACGCATTAACTATCAATAGTGCTCCAGTTTGTGCCACTGCTACTCAACTTAATACTTTAAGTAGCACTACATTTGATGTACAAACTCAACTTAGTCAGCTTAGTAGTATTAAACAGGATACTATAACAACTTCTAATAGACTTGATGCAGCTTTAGTAGGAGCTAATGGAAATGTATCTAATGCAGAATATGGTTTTCTTAGTAACGTAACAAGTGATATTCAATCACAGTTAGCAGCTCTAAGTTCAAACGCACCGGGTGATATTACAGGCATTACTGCTGGTGGTGGTATAAAGGGAGGCGGCTCATCTGGTAATGTTGATGTATCGATTTTTCCAACCCAGAGTGCTATAACTAGTATTAAGAATACTGGATTAACCATTGGACGTGATGATGATAATCTTATTAAGTTTGATGCTAACGATCAAATAGTATTTAGAGTAGGTGAAGGTGATGGAGTTACATTTAAACCAAGTGGTGAGATAGAAGCTACTTCATTAGACATTGAAGGTAATGTTAATGTTAATGGATCTATAGAGACAGATGGTTTAAGTTTAAGTGGTACAAATGTTAATGCATCAGCTACTGAGATTAATCAAATTCATGGTATAACAGATGGTACAGTAACATGTAATAAAGCAGTTATTGTTGATGTTAATAGAGATATACGGGACTTTAGAAATATAACTTTAGATGGAGAATTAGATGCTGGTTCACTTCATACTGATACTGTTACAGAGGCTGAATTCAATCAGCTTAGTGGAGTAACAAGTGATATTCAAGCGCAGATAGACTCTAAACAAGCTACTATAGATTCATCTAATAGACTTAATGCTAATCTTATAGGTACAAGTGGTAATGTTTCTAATGCAGAGTACAATCAGCTTAGTGGAGTAACAAGTGATATTCAAGCGCAGATAAATACAGCTACTTTAACACCTTCAAATAGACTTAGCGCTACTAATATTGGCAGTGGTGAGGTATCCAATGCAGAGTTTAATCAGCTTAGTGCAGTAACAAGCGATATTCAAGCGCAAATAAATAGTAAGTTAGGCACAACAGCTCAAGCTGCTGATTCGGCTAAGTTAGGTAATATTGCTGCTGCTTGTTATCAAACAATTCTTACTCCTTCAAATAGACTGAGCGCTACTAATATTGGCAGTGGTGAGGTATCCAATGCAGAGTTTAATCAGCTTAGTGGAGTAACAAGTGATATTCAAGCGCAGATAAATACTAAAGGTACTGTTAGTAGTATTACAAAAGGCGATGGTATTGATGGCAGTGGTGCTATAACTACTACCGGTACAATAGCAGTTGACACTACTGTTGTAAGAACAACAGATGTAGGTGCTCAATCGATAGCTGGTACTAAAAATTTTACCGGTGCTGTACAAATAGACGGAACTGCTTTAGATACTCATATTCAAGGAGTTACTGTCACTAACGCTGCCAACGCAAGCAATTCTACATGCTTGGGTGGTAAAGAAGATTCAGCTTTTGTACAAACTACCGGGGATCAATCTATAGCAGGTAAAAAGACTTTTACTGATAATACAACTATAACTGGAAATCTATCTGTCTTAGGAGAATTTACATGTATTGATACATCAATTACAACAACTTCAGCTCTTTCAGTTATTAATGCTGGAACTGGACCAGCACTTACAGTTCAACAAGATGGTTCGCAACCAATAGCACATTTTATAGATAAGAATGGTGATGATATTATATTTCATGATGATGGCCATCTTTCTATAGGTACCTGTATTAATTGTGAAACACTTACTGTTAAAGATAGTATAAGTGCTAGTAACGCTGTTAAAGCAAGAAGTCTTGTACTTAACGACATCGCTTTAACATCAACAGCCACTGAACTTAACTTGCTTGATGGATGTGCTACTATACCAGGAGCATGCTGCACAGGTACGATTAGT
>WLWF01001781.1_pt1 | contig 16730 bp, 22 predicted proteins | sample 6718331 | NCBI WGS metagenome assembly WLWF01 (sample SAMN12718692, study PRJNA515312) | sponge metagenome | isolation source: marine sponge | host: Mycale hentscheli | place: New Zealand: South Island, Marlborough, Capsize Point | collected 2003-05-01
TTTAGTCAATGGTGAAATAGCATCAACAGGAGGTCAAGGTATGATGACTGCTAATTTAACTTTACCAGGAGACTTTGCTTTTGGAACACAGTCAACTCAAGTTACATCAAATGGAATTACTACTTCTCAATCAAGTATGTTTCCAGAAGATCCATCATTACAAAATAGAAGAAGACAATTAATTTCAACTATAGGCAATATAACAGTGAGTATTACATAATGGCTATAACTTATTCAGATTTTTTAACACAAGTTAGAAACTACACAGAAGTAGATTCAAATGTATTGAGTGATACTATAATTGGACAATTTATTAGAAATACGGAATTAAATGTTGCAGGATCAGTTGATTATGATGATACAAGAAAATATGCAACTTCTTCATTTACTGCAAGTAAAAGATATTTAATTACTCCTTCAGATTTTTTAATTATTAGATCTCTTCAAGTATTTAGTACAACTGATCAAACTGGTGACAGAACTTTCATGGAAAAAAGAGATACAAGTTTTATTTCAGAGTATAATGGTAGTGGTACCACAGGCTTACCAAAATATTACGCTAATTGGGATGAATCTAGTATTGTTGTGGCTCCGACTCCAGATCAAGCTTATGCATTACAGTTAAATTATATTATTTCACCACCAAGTTTTACCTCTACTAATAATACTTATTTATCAGAATACCAACAAGGTTTACTTTTAGATGGTGTGTTAACTGAAGCTTTTGCTTATCTTAAAGGACCAATGGATATGTACAATCTATATAAAAGTAAGTATAATGAAAGTATACAGAATTTTGCTCTTCAACAAATGGGGAGAAGAAGACGTGCAGAATATGATGATGGTGTACCAAGGGTTAAAGTACCTTCACCGTCACCAAACAATTAAATTTAAAGGAGAAATATTATGGCAATAACAACAAACGCAATCTGTGATAGTTTTAAAAAAGAACTACTACAAGGAAGTCACGATTTTGATGCATCAACAGATACATACAAATTAGCAATGTACAAAAGCACTGCAACACTAGGTAAATCAACTACAAATTACTCACCAAATTTAGGAGCAACTGGATCTGAAGTTTCTAATTCAGGTCAATATACAGCAGGTGGTTCAGCACTTGTTAATCAAGGTGTTAAGATGTCATCATCAGTAGCAATTACTAGTTTTGCTAACCTATCTTTTACTGGTGTAACATTAACAGCTAGAGGAGCTTTAATTTATAATACAACAACTAATGGTGGTTCAAATACTACTGACGCTGTTTGTGTTCTAGATTTTGGTGGAGATAAAACTGCAACTGCAGGAACATTTACAATTCAGTTCCCTGCATTTACAACATCTGCAGCAATACTAAGATTAACGTAAGGAGAGGTTTAGATGGCACTTGTCATTAACGATAGAGTTAAAGAGACAAGCACTACCTCGGGAACGGTAACGTTGAACCTTGCTGGTGCTTCTCAAGACTTCATTACATTTGTAGCTGGAATCGGTACAACTAATACTACGTATTATTGTATTGCGGAAACAGGTACAGATAAATTTGAAGTAGGTATTGGTACAGTTACCGATGCCTCTCCAGATACTCTATCTAGAGACACAGTGATAAGTAATTCATCAGGGAACACTTCAAAGATTAATTTTGGTGCAGGAGAGAAAGAAGTATTTTGTACTGTCCCTGCTAAGAAAGCAATGTCACCTGTTATGACAGCAACAGGTTATGTTGTAACTCATGCATCTACATTAGATGAAGTTCAAACTATGGACTCAGGTGTATTAGCAGGACCAGTAACAGTATCAGGAACAATAACAGTAACAGGAAATTTAATAATATTATGAGTACACTAGAAGTAAATAAAATAATACCTCAGTCTGGAAGTACAACACAATTAGGAGAATCAGGTGATACTATTAATATTCCTTCTGGAGTAACTTTTCAAAACCAAGGTACGGCAACAGGTTTAAGTAGCCCTGAAGTATATGGTTTTAGTAAAAATGCTAGTGGTCAGTTGTTAATAACGACTACAGGAGGTGGCTCAGATAACATAAGCAAAGCTACATATGCTACCTTTGACGATTGTTTATTTGCAGGAACAGGTTATACCTTTAGTATTTCTAATGGAGATTTAATAGCTACTATTTAAACTAAGAAGATTTAATGATATGATACAACAGGAGAAAAAATGGCAGAAATAAATTTAGGTGCAATAAAATTTAATTGGAAGGGTGCTTACAATAATAGTACTGCTTACGTAGTAGATGATGTAGTTTCATCTGGCGGTTCTAGTTATGTTTGTATTTTAGCATCTCAAGGAAATGCAGTAACTAATGGAACTTATTGGAATTTAATGGCTCAAGGTGGAGGTGCTTCAAGTACACTTACTACTCAAGGAGATATTTTATATAGAGATGGCTCTGGTCTCCAAAGACTAGGTGCAGGAACTTCTGGACAATTTTTAAAAACACAAGGTAGTGGTGCTAACCCAGTTTGGGGAGCTGTAACTGCTGATAGTGGATTTGCTTCTACACAAGTTTTTACATCAAGTGGAACTTGGACTAAACCAACAGGTATTACAAAAATTAGAGTCTATATTACTGGAAGTGGTGGTGGAGGCGGAGGAAGTACAAATAGTACTTACGGCTTTCAATCCGGTTCTGGTGGTGGAGCAGGTGCAACTGCTATAAAACTTATAGATGTATCTGCCGTAAGTTCAGTTACTGTAACTATTGCTTCAGGTGGTAACGGTAATGACGCTGCAGCAGGTAGTAATGGTGGAACATCATCTTTTGGTTCTTATTGTTCTGCGTCTGGTGGAACTGGTGGTTGTGTTCCGGGTGCATTTAACTTTGGAATTGGCGGAGGTTCTGCAACTGGTGGTGATATTAATATACATGGCGGTGGAAGTGGTATGGCTTTAGAAAGTGCAGGAGGTGCCATGACATCATCTGAAGGTGGAAGTTCCTATTGGGGTGCAGCCGGTGGTGGAATCTGGTCAAACAACGGAGGTCAGGGTAGACTTGGTGCAGGTGGTGCAGCAGGTTCTGGTAATAATGCAGTTAATAGAGGTGGCTCTGGTGGAGATGGAATTTGTTATGTAGAGGAGTATAAATAATGAAAGCATTAATTTTAGAAAATAAAGTAGTAGATATTCAAGAAACTGAGTTTGAAGTTCATTCTACAATGTCTTGGGTTGATTGTGATGACACAGTAAAATTTGGAGATACTTATGATGGAAGTACATTTACTCCTGAGGTAACTGCAGAACAAATTGCAGAATTTGAATCTCAACAACAAGCTAAAGCAGATTTAAAAGCTAGTGCTAAAACGAAGTTAGTTGCAGGAGAAGCATTAACAGAAGACGAAGCTAATATACTGATAGGAGTTTAAACTCCGTGTCTGAAGTAAAAGTAAATAAAATTAGTCCAAGATCGGGGACAAGTGTACAGCTAGGAGATAGTGGTGATACTATAACTATTCCTGCAGGTGCAACGTTTGCTGGTACACAGAACATTGCAAACTCAGCTTTAGTAGGTTCAGGACAAATTACAATTAATGGTACTGCGGTAGCATTAGGTGGATCTATTACTTTAGTTACAGAAACAAGACCAACTTTTACATCTATAACTCCAAACGTAGTTGAAAACACACAGACAACTTGTGTAATTGCAGGCGGTAACTTTGTATCTGTACCATTAGTCACAGCAATTAATTCATCTACAGGTGCTAGAGTATCTGCTGATGAAGTAGCTTTTGATTCTGCAGCACAAATTACAGTAAAATTTACATTACCAATTGATGGCACTTACTTATTATATATTGAAAATCCAGATGGTAATGCAATTCAAACATCTGCAGTGCTTACAGTTTCTGATGCACCAGCTTGGGTAACTTCAGCAGGATCTTTAGGTTCATTTAGTGCCGGAGCAAGTATTGGAACTGTTACATTAACAGCAACAAATTCTACAGGAATGGCTGTACAATCAGGGTCGTTACCTGGTGGGATTACATTGAACAGTGGATCAGGATCTAGTACATTAACAGGTACAGAATCGGGCGCTACTACTAACACAACGTATACTTTTACTATTCGTGCAACTGACGCTCAAGGGCAAACAGCAGACAGAGAATTTACAATAACAATTATAGTAGGAGCAGGCGGATCTATGGGATTCAACTAGGATATTATTATGGCAAATACTTATTTAAATAGAACACCAAGCAGTTCAGGATCTAATACAACATGGACATACAGTTGTTGGTATAAAAAAACATCTATAGGATTAGATACAGTTCCTTGGGCAACTGGATATACTTCCCCTCAAATTGATGAATCTATGATTAATATAGGTGCTGACGACCAATTAAGATTTAATATAGCTATTAATGATGCTACAGATGTAACAGTTAAATCTTCAAGAAAATTAAGAGATATTTCAGCTTGGTATCATATAGTTGTTGCTTGTGACACTACACAAGGCACAGCGTCAAATAGAATTAAATTTTATATAAATGGAGAACAAGAATCTAGTTTATCACTTACAGATTATCCAACTCAAAACCAATCTACTTTTTTTGGTGATACTAATAAAACACAACTAATTGGAAGACAACCTAGATCATCAAATTATTTAGAAGGTTACTTGAATAACATTGCATTTGTAGACGGTCAAGCATTAGCTCCAACAGTATTTGGTGAAACCGATTCTACATCAGGTATATGGAAATGGAAAAAAATTACAGGTGTTACTTGGGGTACTAATGGTTTTCATTTAAAAATGGATAACTCTGGTAATTTAGGTTTAGATAGTTCAGGTAATACAAATAACCTTACTCCAAGCGGTAATGGCATACAAGCAAAAGATACACCAATAAATAGTAGGGCTACATTAAATTCTTTAAACAGAAGATTAACAAGTAATGCTCCAACTTACTCTAACTCAAATACTTCCTTACAAGGGCAAACAGTAAATAGTCAAAATAATAATGCAATAGCAACATTTGGAGATTTAAAATCAGGAAAATGGTATTTTGAAGTTAAAGTAGGAACAGCTGGAGATACGTGGGGAATTGGTGTAGCTGATAATCCACAAGGAGCTAATGGTAATGCACAGGGCACTAACTACAATGTGTATTATCAATTAGATGGTCAAAAATATGTTGGTGCTACTGCAAGTGGTTCTTCTTATGGGGCCTCTTTTACAACGGGAAACATTATAGGTTGTGCTTTTGATTTAGATAATGGAACAATAACATTTTATAAAGATGGAGCTACTCAAGGAACTGCAAATACAGCGTTAATTACTAATATGGTAGATGGATATACTCCTATGGGATTTACAAACAAAGGATTGATGCATTGGAATTTTGGCAATGGCTACTTTGGTACAACAGCTATAACTTCTGCAGGATCCAACGGGAATGGAAGTCTGTTCGAATATGATGTACCATCAGGATATTACGCTTTAAATACAAAAAATATTAATACTTACGGATAAAAATTATGGCTTATAGTTCAATTGTAAAACCCTCGGTTTATTTTAATACTAAACTTTACTCAGGTAATGGCGGAACAAATGCACTTACAGGTGTGGGTTTTAAACCAGATTTTGTTTATTTAAAATGCAGAACTGATACTTATAATCCAACTCTATTTGATTCAATTAGGGGTCCAACTAAAAGATTATTTACTCATTCAACTGCTGTGGAAGGAACTGTATCTAATTCTTTAACTTCTTTTGATAGTGATGGTTTTACTTTAGGAGCAGATGGTGGTGTTAATGATGGTTCTCAAACTTTTGTGTCTTGGAACTTTAAAGCTGCAACTTATGGAGCAACTTATTATTCTAAAGTAGAAGGTGGTACACAATCAAATAGTGATACTGCTTCTGCTATTGGAATTACAGCAGGTTCAAATGGAAGTAATACATGGAGAGTAGCTGTAAATAGAGATTCTGGTTTTAGTATTGTTAAATATGTTGGTACTGGTGCTAATGCTACAGTTGGTCATGGATTAGGAGTTGTTCCAAAAATAATTATTGTTAAAAATTATGCTGCGACAGAACCATGGTGGGTTTACTCTTCAGTTCTTGGTGCAACTAAACAATTAAGATTAAATGAAACTCAAGCAGAGGGAACAGATGGTAATGTTATATGGAACTCAACAGAACCTACAAGTTCTGTTTTTAGTGTTGGAACGAATGGTGGAAGTAATGGTTCAGGAAATAATACTATAGCCTACTGCTTCGCAGAAAAAACCGGTTACAGCAAGTTTGGTTCTTATGCGGGAAATAATAATGCTGATGGAACATTTGTTTACACTGGATTTTCTCCCGCATTCATTATAATCAAAAAGTATAGTGATACTGGTGGTTGGCAATTAAGAGATAATAAAAGAACAGTCTATGGAAATGAAACATTAAATTTAAATTATGCCAATTCAAGTTCAGTAGAACAAACAACAGATGGATTTGATTTTTTATCAAATGGTTTTAAATGGAGAAATCAAGCATCAGATTGTAATGGAAATGGGAATTATATTTACATGGCATTTGCACAAAACCCTTTAGTAGCTAATTCAGGAACAGACGGAGTGCCAACGACAGCAAGATAATTATGAGTAGTATATTAAAAGTAGATACAATACAGGATCAAAACGGAAATCTGATCATCAGTAAAGATTCAGGTGGCGGAGGATTTTTAAGTCCTTATCCATCGTCATCTGCTGCAATAACTTATACTGTAACAGTTGCTAGTAAAACTGTAGCTCACCCATATAATGGAGTAGGTAGTTCTAATGGTTATTTTATTAATGGCATAGAATCACCTGTGATAGAATTAAAAGGTAATGACACATCAAAACCTTATCATTATAAATTTGATCAAGCTGATGCATCTAACTCAGGACACCCTTTAAGATTTTATAATAACGCAAGTAAAACTACAGCGTTTACAACAGGTGTGACTACTAATGGTACACCAGGACAAGCTGGTGCTTACACAATGATTGCTGTTGATAGCGATACACCAAATATTTTATACTATCAATGTTCATCTCATGCGAACATGGGAAATCATACTTTTTTAACTTCCCCTACAGTCAATACAGGTGTATTTTTAAAATTACCAGCAACAGATGGTACAGCGAACCAAGTAATCTCGACTAACGGATCAGGTACGTTATCTTTTTCTGATAGTGTTCTTTTTCCAACTATAGGATCTATTAGTCCAAGTGTTGTTGAAAACACACAAACAGCTATAACACTTACAGGTACAAATTTTAAAGACAGTTCAACACCACCTTTTGTTGATGCAATTAATTCATCTACTGGTGCAATTGTAACTGCAGACTCTGTATCATTTACAAGTGCAACAACGGTTGTTGCAACATTTACTTTACCAGTTGATGGTACATACTTTTTAAGATTAGAAAATAACGATGGTATTGCCTGTAGATCAGGCAGTGCTTTATTAACTGTATCGGATGCACCTGCATGGACTACGGCTGCAGGCAGTTTAGGAACTGTATCTGCGGGGGGATCTATCAGCTTTACAGTAGCAGCTACCAATGCTACAGCTTTTGCGGTACAATCAGGATCATTACCTGGTGGTGCAAGTTTAAATACAAGTACAGGTGTGATATCTGGAACTGAGTCAGGGTCAACACAGACTACTACGTATACATTTACTATACGAGCAACGGATGCGCAAGGCCAAGTAGCTGACAGACAGTTTACAATTACAATATCTCACGGGGCATCGGGAGGAGGACAATTTAACTAATGGCTACAACATATTTAACAAGAACTACAGGTACACCTACTAACAGTAAAAAATTTACAGTTAGTGGTTGGTTTAAAATTAGTTGGACAGATTCAGGAGACCATCAATTTTTTCAACAATTTACTGATGCAAGTAATAGAGAACACATGTATTTTAGTAATTATACACTTCGTTGGTATTGTAATAGTGGTGGGAGTACAGCAGTATTATTAAAACCTAATATGCTTTTTAAAGATAATAATGCTTGGTATCATATAGTTATTGCTTGTGATACTACACAAGCCACAGCAAGTAATAGAGTTAAAATTTATGTAAATGGTTTACAAGTTACAAGTTTTGACACAGCTAATTACCCATCACAAAATTTTGATTTCTTAATAAATAGTAATAACAAACTTCAAGCCATAGGTAGATATATGGGTACTAATAATTATTATTATGATGGAATTATATCACACTTTCATTTTATAGATGGAACTCAATATGCTGCATCAGATTTTGGAGAAACAGATAGCACAACTGGAGAATGGAAAATAAAAACAAATCCAAGTGTAACTTATGGAAACAATGGTTTCTTTATTTTAAAAGATGGTAATTCAGTTACAGACCAATCTGGTGAAGGTAATAACTTTACAGTTGCAGGTGGTACACTTACAAAAACAGAAGATTGTCCAAGTAATGTTTTTGCTACATTAAATTCTGCAGATAATTTTTATGCACAATCTACTTTTTCTAATGGAAATAATAATATTGTATTTAATAATACTAATGAATGTTTTAATTATTCAACATTAGGTATGTCGACAGGAAAATTTTATTTCGAAGGAAAACAAATTTCATACGGTTCAGCAAGTGAAAGAAATTATTTTGGAGTTACATATTCTCCACCAGATGCTTCTACAGATTGGTTAGGTAATAATAATTATTCATGGGGATATAGAAGTGATGGAAAAGTTTATAATAGTGCGCAATTACAAGGTACTTATAGTTCTTTTGCTAATGGAGATATTATTGGTGTTGCATTAGATGTAACTAATAGTAAATTATATTTTTCTAAGAATGGTGTATGGCAGAATAGTGCTGACCCTGCAGCAGGTTCAAATGGGTTATCTGTAAATGCTGATAAAACTTATTTCTTTGCAATTGGAGAAACTACAGGTGGTAGTGGAGTTGAAAGTGCAACTAACTTTGGTAATGGTTATTTTAAAACTACAGCAGTATCTAGTGCAGGAACTAACGCAAGTAACAATGGTATATTTGAATATGATGTACCAACAGGATATACTGCTCTTAGTACAAAAGGATTGAACTTATAATGGCATATACAACAATTAATAAATCTACAGATTATTTCAATACTAAACTTTATACAGGTACAGGTTATTCTCTTAATGTAACAGGTGTTGGTTTTCAACCAGATTTTACTTGGATTAAACAAAGAACTGGTACAACAGACCATATATTAACTGATGCAGTTAGAGGTGTAACAAAATCATTAAACAGTAATGATACTTCAACAGACGATACTATTTCAAATGCTTTAACAGCTTTTGGAACTGATGGATTTACAGTTGGTGGTAATAGTGCAACTGGTGCAGGTAGTGGTTCTACTTATGCATCATGGAACTGGAAAGCAAATGGTCAAGGTTCATCTAATACAGCAGGTTCAATAAATACTACTTACACATCTGTTAATACAACAGCCGGTTTTTCAATATCTTCATACACAGGTAATGGAACTTCAGGTGCAACAGTTGGTCATGGATTAGGTGTAGCACCAAAAATGATAATGATTAAATGTTTAAATACAGCACATGATTGGGCAGTTTATCATAAAAGTTTAACAAGTAATAATTATTTTTTAGTTTTAAATGAAGCTAACCAACAAGCATCAGATACAGCAAAATGGCAAAATACTGACCCAAGTTCAACTGTCTTTACTTTAGGTAATGGTGGTGGAGTAAATGCAAATACACAAACTCATGTGGCATATTGTTTTGCAGAAAAAACTGGTTATAGCAAGTTTGATTCTTACCTAGGAAATAATAATGAGAATGGTCCATTTATTTATACTGGGTTCAAACCTGCTTTTGTTATGGTAAAAATTATAAATACTCAAAATGATAACTGGGCTATGTATGATAATAAAAGAAATCCATTTAACTTAACAACATCACAAAGATTTAGAGCAAATGACACACAAGCAGATACAGCTTCAAATAGTGAAGTACATTTTTTTTCTAATGGTTTTAAAGTTCATGGTTCTGATGGTGAAATTAATGGTTCTGGTGCAAAGTATATCTACATGGCCTTTGCAGAAGCACCATTAGTAGGAACTAACAACATACCAGCAACTGCGAGGTAAACCGTGTTAGGTATTACCGCCCTCTCACAATCTCCAATAGCTTCATTAGGTGGAACTAATGTTAATATAGCTGTTACAGGATTACAACTTACAGGAAGCGTTGGTGCTTCAACTGTAATTGGACATGCAAATGTAAATGTAACAGGATCTTTACTTCAATCAAGTATTGGTACTTCTACTGCAGATGTAAATACAGAAGTAAATGTAACAGGATCACAATTAACAATGGCTATGGGAGAAGAATCTCTTGTAGGAAATGCAACAGTATCTGTTACAGGATCTCAATTAAATTGGACTATAGGTACTTTCTCAGTAAGTGCTGACGGTAATATAAGTATTGTTGTAACTGAACATGATCTTGTAATGACTGCAGGCGCACTTCAAAGTGTAACAGGAGACGCAAATGTTACTCTTACTGGAAATCAAATAACAGCTTCTATAGGTGAAGAAACAGCAGAAGTTAATACACCTGTAGATGTGACAGGTTCTCAACTAACAACGGCAACAAATTCAGTAACAATAGATTTAAATACAGAGGTTTCAGTAACAGGTATTCAATTAACTGGATCTATAAATGGTCCGCTGATTACTGCTTGGTCTACTGTAGATTTAGGTGTGACTAATACTTGGACTGAAGTAAATAAAGGAGTTTCTAATACTTGGACAGAAGTTGATAAGGCAGCTTAAAAAGGGTATAATACAAAATTATGGCATCAACATATTCATCAGATCTTAAACTAGAACTAATGGCCACCGGTGAGAATGCCGGTACTTGGGGAACTAAAACAAATACAAATTTAGAACTTGTTCAACAAGCTATAGCAGGTTTTGAGTCTATTGCTCTATCAAGTGGTTCTACTACAACTTTAGTTATGAGTAATGCATCTATTTCTAATGCTAGAAATATGATAATTAAATTTGCAACTATTACACTTGCAAGTTCATCAACAGTAACAATACCCGATTCTATAGAAAAATTTTATATATTTGATTGTTCTGCAGTAACTAATCCTACAAACCTTACGATTAAAACTGCATCAGGTACAGGATTTGTACCAAATGTTTCTAAAATATTTGCTGCATATGCCGATGGAACAAACTTAAACGAAGTATCATTAGATACATTAGGTGGTAGCATAGGCACAGTTTCTATAAACGATGATGCTATAACAAACGCAAAAATTGCTGATGATGCAATTCGTGCAGCACAAATTTCAAACAATGCTGTAGTGACTGCCTCTATTTTAGATTCCAATATAAGCACAGCTAAAATTGCTAACGATGCTGTGACTGCTGCAAAACTACAAAGAAAATTTACAATTAGTACATCAAGTCCATCAGGAGGAAGTGATGGAGACATTTGGTTTAAATATTCATAGGAGTTTAAATGGCTAATACCTATGGCAAAGTATCAGGAACATTTGAAGAGATAGATAATGCTTACGGCAAAGTATCAGGTACTTGGCAGGAAGCAGATGAAATTTATGGTAAAGTTTCTGGAGTTTGGAAACTAGTATTTGCAGCTTTTCAAGCAGGTTCAGTTCAAACATTAAGTTCTGGTTCTGGAACTTTTTCAGTTCCTCAAGGTGCAAACGCAATTCATATTCAAGCTGCAGTAGGTGGTGGAGGTGGTTCTATTAAAGGAGCTGATTATGATAAAGCAGGTGGTGAATCATCTGGTGCTGGTGGAGGATCAGGTGCTTTTGTATCAGACAAAGTATTTAGTGTTACCCAAGGTGAAACTTTAACTTACGCTATTGGTGGTGGTGGAGCTGCTAACAATAGTGGAAATCAATTTAATCTTTCAGCAAGTGGTGGAGCGAGTACAACCTTATCAGGATCTACAGCAGGAGCAATATTTACGTTAGGTGCAGGAGGAGGATCTTCAGGTACTGGAGGAAGTGTTAAAGGACCTTTGAGATCAAACAGTGCAGGTGGTGGGGGATCAGCCTCTATCGGTGGTACAGCAATTACATCAGGAACTTTTAGAGATTCAGATGGTTCTACAAAAAATGTAACTACTTTAACAAGTGGCCCCGTTAATTCATTTAATCAATCAGGCAATGGTTCTTCGGGTGCTAATAATGGTAACTGTGGTGGTGACAACTGTAGAATTAATGGATCTGGTGGTGCTGATTCTTATGCAGGAAATATTTCAGGGGGGTCTGGAGGATCTTCATCTGGTTCAGGTACAGCAGGATCTTCAGGAACACGTGGATCTGGTGGTGGTGGTGGAGCGGCTCAAGTAAATGGGGGTCGTACAAACGGTGGTTCTGGTGGTAGTGGTGAAATTCAGTATAGATTTTTACGAGTACAATAATTGTTTTTAAAACCACAAAAAATTATATTTAATTCAATACTTCAAAGATTTAAATTAAAAGATATAAAACCTAATCAGTCTAATAATAATCAAGAACTTATAGATCAACTTGAGATTGATATAAAACTTAATGGTTTGTTATGCCCATTAGTTGTTAATAATGGTGTATTAATTGATGGCCATCATCGATACGAAGCTATCAAAGATTTTTGTACTGAAACTCTTGTATATGTGGTAAAGGATAATGATATGGAAAAATTATTATCTAAGCTAAATAGTTATATTTGGTTTGATTACCAAGGTAAACTTGATGGAGACAGTTAGAATATTAGGATCTCTTATAGGTATTTCAAAATTAAATAACTTTGAAAAAATTAACGAAGAATTAATACCTGTTATTGAAAAAGATATTTGTCCTCCTAAGTACAGGGATAAATACTATAAGTCACATCAAAATGGATTTGCTTTTACTTCTGATAAAGCAGGACAATTAGATTCTTTCGAATCATTATACGGTGATCAATTACAATTAAATAAAAAATTTAATAACTTTTTTAATGAACTTAAAATAAATCTAAATACATTTTTACAAAACTTAAAGTACAAAGATGTTGATTATTTTATAACAAAATCGTGGGTAGCTTACACAGATAAAGGTGATCATATATCGGCTCACGATCATGGAGCTAGTCATTTTAGTTTTGTCTATTATGTTTTAAAAAATAAAAATCATTCTTCAATTACATTCTATGAACCGACTCAAAGATTCTATATGCCAGAAGCTACAGAATGGAATGATCAAAACCACCAAAGTCTATCTATTAATAATGAGCCTGGTCAACTACTAATATTTCCTAGTTCACTTAAACATGGAACACAAAAGACAGAAGAGTCTTCTCCACGTATATCAATAAGTGGAGATATTATAATGACTTCAAAAACTAACAAAGTAAGTGAGATTTTAATACCTAACCCTGCTACTTGGAAGAAGCTATAAAATGTTGTAAAATGGCTTATGCCTTTAAGAAATGTAAGAATAGCCCCAGGTTTTAATAAAGCAGATACTCCTTCAGGAGCAGAAGGCCAATGGATTGATGGGGACTTTGTAAGATTTAGATATGGACAACCAGAAAAAATAGGTGGCTTCACGGCTATCGGAGCTGAAACTATATCGGGACCAACAAGAGCGCAACACACTTGGACAGATTTAGAAGGTAATAGATATGCAGCACTTGGTACTTCAAAAGCTTTATATATTTATTATGAAGATAAATTTTATGATGTAACTCCTTTAGCAACAGCTTTGACTGGAGCTACTTTTACATCTACACAAAACCAAAATATTGTTACTGTAAATAAAACTAGTCATGCTCTAGATGTTGGAGAATATATAACATTTACTTCGGTAACTTTACCTGGTGGTGGGGCTACAGGTTTTACTGTAGCAGATTTTCAAAATTTTACCTATGAAGTTTTAACTGCACCAAATGCAAACACTTTTACCATTCAAATGAAATCGAATGAAACAGGTACAGGTATGAGTAGTGCAGGAAGTGCTTCTATAAACCCTTATGAAGAAATAGGGCCTACTATACAAACATATGGTTATGGTTGGGGTACAGGCACATGGAGTAGAGGAACTTGGGGATCTGGTACAACAAGTTCAACAGTTATCCTTGATCCAGGTACATGGTCATTAGATAATTTTGGTCAACAGTTAATAGCAACAGTTAAAGATGGTAAAACATTTGTTTGGAATCCTGGTGTTTCAAATCCACTAGAACAAAGAGCGGTGGTTATGACAGGTGCTCCAACAGCAACAAGACTTACTATCACTTCAGATAGAGATAGACATGTGGTTCATTTTGGAACTGAAACTACTATTGGAGATTCAACAACTCAAGATCCTATGTTTATTAGATTTAGTGATCAAGAAAATTTTAGTGTATATCAACCTACATCTATTAATACTGCAGGTACATTTAGATTGGATACAGGTAATAAGATAGTGGCAGCAGTATCTGGTAAAGACTATAATCTAATTTTAACAGACCAAGCAGCTTACACAATGCAGTTTGTTGGTCCACCTTTTACTTTTTCAATAAGACAAGTTGGTTCTAACTGTGGATGTATTGGTCAACACGCAACTGTATACGCAGATGGTAAAGTATTTTGGATGGGAGCAGGTGGAGGGTTTTTTGTATTTGATGGTACTGTTAAATTACTTCCATCACTTGTTGAAGACTTTGTATTCACGACTACCGGATCAAATGTAGGAATAAATTATTCATCTAATGAAATTATTTATGGATCACATAACTCTTTGTTTAATGAAATAATTTGGTTTTATCCAGCGGGAACACCGTCAGGTAATCCTGCAGTACAGAATAATAGAGCTGTAGTATATAATTATGTTGAGAATAGTTGGTCTACTATGACACTTGCTAGAAGTTCATATGCAGATGCTAGTACTTATGATGTGCCTTATGCAACAGAATATACATCTACTGCAACTCCAACAATTTCAAATATAAGTGGAGCAACAAATACTTTTGGTTCAACTACTTACTATGGACATGAAATTGGTACAAATGAAATTGCATTAAATGGTGCAGAAACAGCAATACCTGCATATATTCAATCAGGAGATTTTGATTTACCAACCGATGGTGATGGAGAATACTTATTAAGATTAAGTAGATTTTTACCAGATTTTAAAAACCTACAAGGTAATGCAGTTGTTACAATTTTTTTAAAAAATTTTCCTATTGATTCAGGCGCATCTTCACAACTTGGTCCTTTTACAATTAATGCTAGTACACAAAAGATAGATACTAGGGCTAGGGGAAGACTTGCAAATATAAAAATACAAAATACTGCAGTAGATGAGACATGGAGATTTGGAACATTTAGAGCAGACGTTAACCCTGATGGAAGAAGATAATGGCTAAGATAAACGTATATGTACCAGAACCACCACAAGAATATAGTGTAGAAGGATTTAGGCAAATAAACCAAGGTCTTGCGACTATTGAAAATCAATTAAATACTTCGTATCAACAAGACTTGAAAAACGAACAAGATTCGTTTAATTACTTTATGCAATGACAATAAGATATAAAAGCGAAACATTTGATTTAACAACTACTAACGTTACACCAGTTCTAACGTGCCCTAGTGATGCGACTATTATTGTAAAAAGTATACAAGCAGTACATGATACTGCAAGTAATGTAGATACTCACGCCTTAGTTACAAAATCAGGTGGATCAGCTAAAAAAATTTATTATGAAGAATTAAATAAAGCAACTACAAATATGGTTAAAGGATCTTTGAATCTAGAAGCAAGTGATGTTTTATCAATGCAAGCAGGTGCAGCTAATGAGATTACAGGTATTGTTAGTTATGCTTTAATAGACCGTTCACAGGAAAATGGCTAGAAAGTTTAAAGACTTTGTTGAAAGAGATAAGCCTAGGAAGAGACCTAGAAGACATTGTAAAAATCCTAATAAAAAAAAGAAGTTGCAGAATAATAAAAAATATAATAGACAGGGACGGAGACAAAAATGAGTGATATAATTAAAATACCAGCAGAAGCAAAAGAAATTGTAAAACATAAAAGGACTGGTAAAGTATATGCTAGTAAAGATGATTTTGATGCTGATGTTGCTGACCCCAATACTGACACTACTGTGGATGACTTTAGACAAGACCTTGAAATTAAAGTTACTAAAGTTTCTATGGGAGCAGAAACCAAAAAATAATGAAACCCCGAGGCGCAACTGAGTTGCAAATGGAAATGCTTGAAAAGCATGTTTCAAAAGATCTGTTAGATCAAGTACAAATATGTACTTCTATTCCTGGTAAAGTACCAATAGATACTAATAAAGTTAATATACTTTGGCAAAAAAATTCATGGGATCAACCTAATCTACAAAATTTTTTTAGAAATAAAGACAGGCACAATGAGTATGATTGGTATGTTTTTAATAGTCATTGGAACTATGAAAAATTTAGATACTTTTTTGATATACCAACAGAAAGATCTATTGTTATAAAAAACGGTATAGATAATTTTCCTATAAGAAAGATTTATAAAAAAGGAGATCCTATAAAACTTATACATCACTGCACACCTTGGAGAGGATTAAATATTGTTCTTCGTGCAATGCAAGAAATAAAAAACCCTAATATTATATTAGATGTATACAGTTCTACTCAAGTCTATGGAGATGAATTTAAAAAACAAAATGACGAACAATTTA
>WLWF01001783.1_pt1 | contig 16713 bp, 34 predicted proteins | sample 6718331 | NCBI WGS metagenome assembly WLWF01 (sample SAMN12718692, study PRJNA515312) | sponge metagenome | isolation source: marine sponge | host: Mycale hentscheli | place: New Zealand: South Island, Marlborough, Capsize Point | collected 2003-05-01
ACTGCTGAAACAGATATCTCAAAGCTTGAAGACCATGAATTAATTATTCTGCTTCATGGATTAAAAGATTTAGCTCACGTAAGAGGCTACAAGTCAGTGACTTACAAAATTTTAGAGGCATCTCCTGAGTATGTTTGCGCGTCTTGTTCTATCGAATGGATAGGAAATTATGAAACAGAAAACAATGAGGTGATTACTTTTGAAGCTTTAGCTGATGCGGGTATCAAGAACACTGAAGGGTTCAGTCAGATGTACCTTGCTGCTATAGCGGAGAACAGAGCTTTTTGTCGTGCGGTGCGTAATTTTTTAAGAATTAACATTGTGGCGAAGGAAGAGTGCAAGAATGTTAAGATTTCAAAACCAAGTCCTAACGTTAATGCTGCATCACCAGATATATTTCTTTCTACTTTAATGAAGGAGAAGGAAGTAGATTTTGGAGCTATCAAAACAAAAATGATTAAAGAGGGTGTCAAAGGGGCAGAAGAGTGGGATTCAGTTAAAGATATTCCTCGCTTGAAGATGTTTGAATTAATCGAAAGGATGCAAAAGAAGAAATGAGTGATCTACAAAAATTCAAGGTAAGTGAAACTACCTTAAAAGAAGCAAAGAGGAGATTTGATAATTTCCCCCTCATTAAAAACTCAATTAGGCATCGTCAAGGCGGTTTAGTTGGGTATATCGGTGAAGCTTTAGTTCTGCACCTAGAAGGAGGCGAGATAAAGGATACTTACGATTATGATGTTATAAGCTCTGAAGGCGTTAAGATTGACGTTAAAACTAAAGAGCGTAAAGTAGCGCCTCGAAGCAATTACAATTGCACTGTTGCTGATTTTAATACTAAACAGAGATGCGATAGGTATTCCTTTGTTAGTGTTTTAAATGATTATAAAACAGCTTGGTATCTTGGTAGTATTTCAAAAGAAGATTTTTACAAAAAAGCCACTTTCTATAAAAAGGGGCAGCTCGATCCCGATTCGTCTCCTCGGTATCCTTTTAAATTTACTGCTGATTGCTATAATATTAGAATTGACCAATTAGAACTATGAGCTTTTATTTAACTAGGCCAGATCAGAGTGATTCTGAGAATGATGATCACTTCACCGCCAATATACGTATTTATTCGGCGCTCTTTAAAATAGCTTCAGTTTATGGCTTTGAACCAAAAGGTGATATACCATTTTCTAATGATGGGGGTTGGGTTAGTGATGAGGACGCTTTTGATTGGGCTAAAGCCATTGAATCGTCTTTGGATGATATTCCAGATCAAAGAGCAGAACCGCTGCCGGAAAAGGTAGAGCAAATTAACTCTAAAATGAAGACTGCATTTGAATCTGAGGAGAATCTTGCATTACTGAAACAAGCTATTCAAGCCAGCCCTCACGCTTCAGTACTTGAGGTATTTTCTGGCAAAGACGGTAAGGATTACTTGAAAGAATTTATTGGATTCTTGAAAAGGGGAGGCTTCAGTACTTGGTAAAACAAGTGGACAAAGATTGGGGTCATGAGATATGGCTCGCAAATAATGAAAAAGAAAATTACTGCGGTAAAATTCTTTATATTGAAGAAGGTAAATCTACTTCAATGCATTTTCATTCCAAAAAGCATGAGTCTTTTTATATCCTCGAAGGAACACTTTGCATACATATTGTAGATACAAACACTACAGAGATAACTCCCCATTACATTAAGCAAGGCGAAAGGTTTGTTATGGACAGGCTTGTTCCGCACAAGCTTGAATCTCACGATGGGCCAGTTAAATTTATTGAAATAAGCACTTTTCACGAAGACAGCGATAGTTATCGAGTTTATAAATGAGTTCATTTTCCTAAGAACGAAATGATATGAGCAGCCAAGGTTGGAATAAAGCAGATATAGACTTGGAGAAAATGCATGAGCTAGCTGCTGCGGGCGAGTCTTGGCCTAAAATAGCCAAGTACTTTGGGGTAAGTGAACAAACTATTTACAGGCGTTTTCATCCTCATAAAGCGCTGGAGCACGTTAAGGTAGCGATTGAGCGACAACGCACAAATAAACGTAACTTGGTGGAATACAAAGGAGGAAAATGTCTTATATGTGGTTATAATCAGTGTGATTCCGCTTTAGACTTTCATCACCTCAAGGATAAGGCTTTCAATATTTCGCGCATAAGGAGTCGGTCTTTAAATAATTTAAAAAAAGAAGCGGATAAAACTATTTTGGTATGTCGCAATTGTCATGCTGAAATTCACTCTGGAATGCATAAAGAGTTTATGCAGAACCAATTATATAAATATGAAATTAGCAATAGTTAGCGGCGGATTTGATCCCGTTCATGTAGGTCATGTTGAGCTTTTACAAAAAGCCAGAGAAAAAGCAGATAGCCTTTTTGTGATAGTAAACAATGACGCTTTCTTAGAAAGAAAAAAGGGTAAAGCTTTCATGCCATTAAAAGAAAGGATTGCTATTATGCAGTCCTTTAAAGGTGTTGAATTAGCTCTCGAATCAGTAGATGAGGATGATACTGTATGCGAAACCTTAACATGGTTGAGCGCAGCATATAAACCTAAATTTGAAGAGATATTCTTTTGTAATGGCGGCGACAGAACCAGCGGCGAAAACACCCCAGAACATGAAATTTGCTTAAAAGTAGGTATTGAGCCTGTTTATGGACTAGGTGAAAAAATACAAAGCAGTAGCGACTTACTGCAAAAAACTTAGTTAACATTACTAAATTAACGTAAAATAATAACCATGATAGATTATATTAAAGCTTTTATTGTAATGTTGCTACTTAATATGGCGGGGTTATTTGGAATTGGATTCGTAGCAGGTATTTTTATGGCTATAGGAGGAGCTTTACCTTCTGCCGCAGACAATTTAGAACAGGAACTATGGTTTAATTTATTGATATTATTCTGTTGGCCTGTTATATCTTTCTTTGCGTTTAAATTTTCAGTAGATAAGTTTCTTATTGAAAAAAAATAATATTATGAAATTAAAATCATTTATTAACTTTGAGTATATGATTACTCCGGGAGTCTTAAAGATTCTTTGTTATATTGGCGCAGTAGCTACTATCGTTTTAGGTATCTCTGCATATCTTTCAGGAGCTTCTGACGCGTTCATGGCTGGAACTAGCTTGATAGTTTTAGGGCCGATAGCTTGCCGTATCTGCACGGAACTAATGTTGGTTCTCTTTGAGATCCATAAAACTTTAAAAGAACTCAGAGACAAATAATATGGAAACTGAAATTAGTCCTATCCAATTGGTATTAGCGTTACCTTCGCTAGTATGTTTAATTATAGTTATTAAAAGTATGTTTGATAACGGAAACAGCGGTTTAGGTATCGCCACAATAGTTCTTACTTTTCTTTGTGGTATAGGGAGCCTAATTGCCTTTGTTTGGGGGTGGATGAATGTCGGAGGTAAAGTTATGATTGCTTGGACAATCTTGACTATAGCTGGCGTTATAGCAGGTGCAGGAGGGTTTTAATATATTTGGGTAATGCGGGTGCCTCGTCGTGAGTTGAACATTGCGGCGGGGCATTTTTTTATAAATGAATTTATTTGTTCAACTGGCGATAAACAGTTTTAAAGATTTCTTTAAATTGCGTTTTATGGTTGAGAAGTGTAATTGTAAGGTGTGCAGGTCGAAACATGAAGGAAAAAAAGCAGGCAGGAAAAGGGGATAAGCCAAGAAATTGTTTTTCTAATGGCTATAAAAATAATTATGAACAAATTAATTGGGAGGATAAAAAATGTGCCAGTGCTTCAAATGCAAAAAAGAATTCGCCGAAACAGAATTAACATGGGTTATAATAGATAACTCTTTAAAATTAATATGTGATGAATGCAAAAAAGAAAAAGAATTATGATATCCTCCCCGAAGATTTTGAAGGTGAGGACTATACAGTATGGGTCTGGTAGATGAAATTATACTGTATTACTTGGAAGGATGAAAGATGGAGTGCTGATAAAGAAGACCTTAAAGGTATAAATGATTTGATAAGTAAAAACTCAATCAAAAAGAAAAGTCTTTTTAGCAGTATTAACCCTCAAACGATTCTATTGTTTTTTATGTATCTTTTAGGATGCGTTTATCATGGGATTACTCTTTGTTTTAAATGGCTAAAAGGGCAACTAAATAGAAATAATGACAAGAACCCAAGTAACTGAAGAGCTTATAAAAAGGGGGTATACAAAAGATGAATATCCCGGGATTTGGAAAACACCAGACGGAAAAGATAAAATAGTTTGGTTTCTGGCTACCAAGCGGGAAGGGTTGGCTTTTGATAGTAAAACTTGGGGTCCAGAAATTACTGCTTGTAAAGAACGGTGGAAAAATAGAAAAAAAAATGTGTAACACATAGATGTTATGGAACCTAAAATAGATGATCAAGCCAGTTTAGGTATTAATTTAAAGTGGTTAATTCAAATTATAGTAGTGGCAGCGTTAGCAGTGTGGGGGTATTTTGGACTTACATCTCAAATCTCACAGCTTCAAATAGATGTTATGAGAATGAAAGACGCAGTAGAAATGAATTCTGAATTCAGAGTTAAGTGGCCTTTGGGTCAACTTGGAGCCTTACCTGATGACGCAGAGCAAAATATGAGATTAAGGTTTATAGAAAAAGACATGGAAGTAATGGAGGCTCATGTTGATACCTTAAGAATCAGATCCATAAAGCAAGAGGAACTTCACAACCCTCCTCATCCATTTGTTCCTGTGTTAACAAAAAAGCCTGACGGCCATAGTGATTAAAAAAAGTGTAATAAAGTAAAATGATCGTTGACTTAAGCTCTCAGATTATAGCAGAAAAAGAAAAAAAGACTTTAAACAAGCCTTTCCGCACCCCTAAAGGACCCAAGAAGTTTTCCGTTTATGTTAAAAATGAAAAAGGTAACGTCGTAAAAGTTAACTTCGGCGATCCAAACATGGAAATAAAGAGGGACGATCCTGCCCGTCGTAAAAGCTTTCGCGCTAGACATAATTGCGCCAACCCCGGCCCCAAATGGAAAGCAAGATATTGGTCTTGTCGCCAATGGAGAGCTGGAAAGAAAGTAGAAGGCTCTGAACAAGAGTACGAATGGGATGGTACTAGGGTTTTTGACCACAATGAATTACTTACTATTAACCCTGCTCTCGCTTTTATAGATGATCCAGACGAAGAGGAAGGTGAAGATTGTGGATGCGGTACAGGATGCTGTACAGGTTGCGGCTGCGAAGAAGCAGAAGCTAAAGCTACCCCTAGTGAATATATATTTGACAACCCCGGAGAAGCTATGAAAAAAGCTAAAGAAATGGGCTTTGAAGACATACACAGCCACGGAGAAGGAGACGATGCGGTGTTTATGCCCGGGCCTACCCATGAAGCTTTAATGGAAAAACTCGAATCCCAAAGTAGCCTTTGGAAGAATATCCATAAAAAAAGAGAGAGGATTAAAAGAGGTTCTGGGGAAAAAATGAGAAAAAAAGGTGAAAAAGGAGCCCCTACATCTGATCAGATGAAAAAAGCCAAGAAAAAGAAAACTTATGCGGCTGAATATGAAATGGCTTTAGAAGAGTATAATGAAGTTATGCATTTAGAAGATATCTTAGCTGCTAGGCCCGGGCCTAAATCTGGCGCTCAGACACCATCAAAGCCAAGCGAAAAGAAGAAAGGATCTTCTAAAAACAAACCGGGAAGCGCTGGTGAAAAAGGAGGTAAAATCACTTTCTCCGAGCAAGTTTTAACCTCTTTAAAAAATAAAGTTAAAGAGCACAACAAGAAGCATAAGAAGAAAGTAACTCTAGGACAGCTAAAAAAAGTTTATAGACGCGGTGCAGGAGCTTTCTCACAGTCTCATAGACCGGGAATGACTAGAGGTGGATGGGCTATGGCTCGTGTTAATATGTTTTTAAAGATGAAACGTGGCGGTAAGGTCAAAGATTCTTATCGTAAAGCGGACGGAGATATTTAATATGTCTACTAGAGAACAACTTCAAGACATGATCGAGGCTCTGAGTATTTTAGATGTCCGTAAATTAGATGAGGGGTCTCGCGATGAGGCTGAATATATAGTGAATGACATTATTATATCCCTCGAAGAGTTACTCGATTTAATATAGTTGAAATTTAACTTAACCCTATCTTCGGCCGTTACTATCGGCGAACTTCATGAATTTCTTGAAGCTCATTATAATTATGGCGCTTCATTAAAGGTAAATTATACCCGTGAGTATTTAAATTGGTTTTTTGAAGAAGGGGGATTCATTGGGGTTTTATCAGATAAAGGTAAGTGGGTAGCGATTTTTTGCGTTTCTTCTTTTCTTCTAAGGTTTGGTAACGAGGAAGGAGTGATATTTAACAGTGGTCCTCTCTGTGTTCATTCCGATTATCGTTTCAAAGGTTTAGCTCAGGAAGTCGTAGAGCTTTCTAGCTCAGAGATAAAAAGTAAATATAAGCTACCTATTTTTGGAGCAGGAGTAAAAGGAGTTAAAAAAGATACTCTCTTTAAAGACTTTGGTATGTATCTATGCAAGAGTCCAATCGAACCAAATAATAAAACTTTTTCTAGTTATAATATATTTTTATGCCCTAGGGGTGATTTTTTAAGTAAGTTTGAAACAGAGGAAGGAATTCTTTATTACTACAATCAGAATATAGAGACTAGAGAGGGCGATAGTGAAAAATGGGCAGTAGTTACATCTTATTATACCACTGGATGCTGGAAACAGCTCCTTTATGAATTTTCTGTTCACGCTTTGAAAAGCTCAAATAAAGTATTGGTTTTTGAAAATTTAGAAAGAAAGTCAGAAGATTTAAAATCTCTAGGGTACGATCATTTCGCTTCTTACAATTTTTATGTAGATTCAGAAAAGGACCTACCCCCACATCTTTTATATTATAATTTTTTCGTTTTTTGATGTAAAATAAGTTATGAAGTTAGAGACTAGAATTTTTACGTGTTTCGTTTTAGTTTTAATTCTTATATTTTTAACTGGGTGCCATTCTGTTAAATGGGAATCGTTTCCAAATAATGAAGAATTTCGCCCAAATAAACACCCTTCCCCTTTAAAGCCACCTACCCCTCAAGGCGTTACTATTATAAAAGGGAGTTTTTAATGAACCCTAATTGGCAAAGCTATGTGAGTAGCACCCCTGAACCCGAATGGAAAGAGTTACTAATGAGGCTCCTTAAATGTTGGGGTCATATCCATGACGATTGGTATGAAAATTATTGGCACAAATTTGGGGTAACTAGAGATGAGGGGCGTAAAATAGTAGAAGAGTACCAAAAATTTCATAAAGAAAATGGTGTAAAATAAGTTATGAGTAAAAAATCTGTTAAATTGTGTTGTAATTCAAAATATTGCCCAGTTTTAACTGTCGAAGGTAACAATGTTAAAATTGTTGATGACTATGGTAAAAGTATAAGAATGACGGTTGACCAAGCGAAAATGATTAATAACGCTTTAAAAGAGTTAGGTAAATAAAATCATATTTTACGATTTGCTTTCTTGTGTGGGTCTGACTTTTATATTGAAATATGGATCAATATTTAATATTCCCCGAAGTTATCTCACTCGCTTTTCTTTACTGAAAGAACTTTTTAAATGTAGTTTATGCTTAGGTTTTTGGTCGGGCTTTATTGTGTTTGCAATAGGAAGTAGTCATTACCATCTTTTACCTTTAGCTAGTGCTGGGGTCTCATGGATAGCTGACATTTTTAATAATATGTTACAATCTATAGAATACTTCATGGATAAAAAAAATAATTATGAACCAAAAAATCCTAAATAAATATAAATGAGATGGTTGAGGAACCTATGGCTAATTTGGTGCCGCACAGTTGATCACCGGATAGGTAAAACCGATGATGATGAGCCAGATATACCCATACTATCGTTAAAACAAGCTCAAATAAGCTTATTCCTCAGAACTTTTATTATTCTGATCAATTTAATTACGTGTTTTTTCATTGTGGCGAATATAATACATAAGTGGTAAAAATAAATTATGAGTAAGATAAATTTTTTATGGCAAGATCATTCGGCTTACGATGATACTACTGCGACTGAAGTTGCTAAACTAAACCCTGATAAGTTTATAATGAATATTGACGGGCCGGGATCAGACTTTACCAATCCTCAATGTGGCCCCTCTATCCCTCAGTTGACTCAGTTTGTTACGAGTCTAAAGAAAAACGGATTCACGGGAACTCTGGCGATGCACCCTGACACTACAAAGGGTGATTACGAGCATGACTGGGACGGTAAAGGTGGCCTACCTACTAGAGACGTATCTGAAGCGTGGAAAACTTACTGTGATTACTTCACTAAAATAAATAAAGTGCTAGTGAATGCTTCCCTGCCATCATTTAATGAGCTTTTAATTGAGACAGAGTCCTCCCACATTCCCCGCACTTCAACGAGTTTTGACGAAATAAGACAATATCTTCCAAAAGGAATTTTAGTTTCGACAACTGGAGATTGGAATGGAGATAGAAAAAATCTTCATGTAGACTGTTTTTACCCCCAGCTTTATGACATGGCTTACGTTGATAAGTCATTAGCAGGGGAGAATCCTCCTTCTGATTCGAGGGCAGATTTTTTAGCTCGGCATATAGTTAATATTATTAAAGATAAACCGGCGATGTTAAACGATCCTAATGTATTTTTTACTTTTTCTTACTGCTTCAATGATGCAGACGCTCCGGTTTTCGGGCAAGAACCTAGAGTTTGGTCTCAGAAAGAGTTTTATTGCTTCTTAGATGAGTTCAGAAAGAACCTTGTACCTCATACTAATGCTGAAATAAACACGGGAGCATGGCACTCTTCAGTACTTATTGACGCTTGGAAAGTTACAAAATCAATTGCGAAAGAAAAAATGCCAAATAAACACAAAATTATATGGTGGTCGATTATAGCAGGGATAGTAATATTAAACTGCGTATTAGCCGCGAAGTATCTAGTATGACGTATAAAGAACTACTATTTAAAATGGCTCATAAAGGAATGCTAACTCTTTCTAATGATAAAGACGGCAGAGGTCTTTTTTGGGCAGGGATGAATAACCTAGAAGCCCTTGATAAAGAATTTAATTGGAAAGATTTAGAAGGAGAAGATCCTCCAGAAAAACAATTTTATACCGATCAACAAGGTAGAAAACTAGAAAAACATAAAAATTATACTTATAACCAGCATATGTTTAGGGAAAAAGAATAATAAATTGTGAACGAAAAAATGCCAAATAAAGATGAATACGAAGATAAAAGAGGAGTAGTCTGGATGGGAGAGATCCCTCTGGGTAAAGAAAACGAGATGAGATACCCCACGGAAGAAGAAGTGGAAATATCTCTATATGTACTTGAGAATTTACCAGAAGAAGAATATGACAAAATGACGGAAGAAGAATATAATGAGTTTGAAAATAAAGCGAAACGCATAATAAGAAAAAGATTAGAAAACGAATTGTGAACGAAAAAACGCCAAATAAACACATATTAACCGACAAAGATGCTTTGTGTAAAAAAATCTTACAAGTTTTAGACAAGATATCTGAAGGTAAAGTTCTTCTCGCTACTTACTATCAAGTAAATCTTGGCACAAAAAAAACAAGAGAGAGTATCGCAAGTATAATAGCAGATGAATTATGAACGAAAAAACGCCAAATAAGTATAGTATTCCCGAAGCTAGAAGCTATACATTCGATAGCGAAAAGAATGATTGGTTAGAGCAACCTCATAATTTTTATTTTTTTGAGGGAGAAGATGCCAAGGTGATTTATCATTATTATGAAGACGAAGTTAATGATAAAAAACCATAATCTAAATTCATAAAAATATTTTTTTTAAATTGGTGATAGTGAATTTTAGCTGATGATAAATTTCACCTTTATTTAATTCATAAAAATTTTTTTTATGTTTTTTTTAAAATGGGGTTGACAAGGTGTTTTGAGTCTGGTAAAGTGATCCCACGACATGATTACTACATCCAGTCAAACAACATTAAAACAGTCCGGTGATTTCGAGTCAGTTTCATTTGGAATCAAAGAATCGGGACTCTCTCACATATTCAATGTATTGCGGAATCAGTTATATTCTGATAAAGTTCTCGCAGTAATCCGCGAATACTCTACTAATGCGGTTGATGCCCATATAGAAGTAGGACAAGCAGACAAACCAATCAAGGTAACTTTACCAACTCAATTAACTCCTGAGTTTAAAGTAAGAGATTTTGGTCGAGGATTAACAGAAGAACAAGTCGCTCAAATTTATGCGATGTACGGTGAATCCACCAAGCGTGGAACCAATGAACAAATCGGTCAGTTGGGACTTGGTTCAAAATCAGCTTTTGCTTACGGTGATAACTTCATAATCAACTCATTCGTCAAGGGAACTAAAGTTACTTACAATGCTTTCATTGATCCAAGTGATGTTGGTCAAATTTCAAAGATTCATTCTGAAAAAACCGAGGAGCAAGACGGTATTGAGATTGTGATACCAGTAAAGTCTGATGATTATGATGAGTTTTATCGTAAAGCTACTAGCTTATATAAGTATTTTAAAGTTATCCCAGATGTTCGCGGAGCAAACCAAGAGCAACTAAAACGTGATTTGAAACGCGATGAGGTTATCGTTTCTAAAGATAACTGGAATCTTGTAAAAGGTAAGTCTTATGCGGTGATGGGCAACATTGCATACCCATTAGACGCTAATGCGTTAAACTTAAACTGGCAAGATGATCGCTCCGAGTTGATTTCGGCGGGAGTTGTAATTGATTTTGCTATTGGCGATTTAGAAATTTCTGCTTCGCGGGAAGCTTTACAATATACTGACAATACCAAAAGCGTCATAATTAAAAAACTGGAATCTATTATTAAAGGTTTACCAGATGTATTAGGTGAGAAATTTGAAGAATGTGAGTCTTTATGGGAAGTGAAGTGTTTATATAATGAAGCATTTGCTCATGGAGGTTTTGGTCAAAAGATTCGTAAGATTGTCGAAACCAAAGGGGTAATGTGGAATGGCATTAAAGTAAGTAGTGGCTATTTCAGTACTCAAAAATGGAAGAACGAAGATTTAGAACTTAAAGCATTCGGTAAGCCAAACAGTTACGGTAAAAGGAAACGAGTACGAGGTGAAGAAGGTAATAGTATTTATGCTAAAGAAGGTACTTTGATAATTTATGACGATGCTCCTTCTCATCACGGTAGATTAAATCGGATTGCTCCTTTGTTGGAAAATTACGATAAACGAGATGAGCAACATAAAGATACTCCAGTATATGATACTGTTTACTTGATAAACTTCCGCTCGCCAAAAGCTAAAAAAGAATTTTTTGACCAGCAAAAATTAGATTTCCCTGCTAAAAAACTAACAGAATACCCCAAAGTCGTATTGCGAGATATTTACCCAAGCAACTCGACGGTATCGGGCGGCACAACTAATGCTAAAAACTCAAAACATAACACCAAGGTTTTCTCGCTGGATCAAGATTGTAGTCATGGTAGCTACCACGTTTGCAGAAGTGATTTCTTTGAGTCGAATGAAGTTAACTTAGATGATGGTGGAGTTTATGTAATTGTAGATAAATTCTACTGGGGTAAGCAACCAGATAGCCAGAATCATCCCGCTTATCTAATTGATAAAGTTAAGCACATGAGAGATTGTGGCGTAGATGTTCCTACGATATATGCCTTGAAACCTACCGATAAAAACTTGGAGGCAGTCAAAGCAGATAATTGGAATTACTTTGAAGATTGGGCAGTTGAAGAATTCCAGAATTTCTTAGGTGAAGAAGGTCATGTCAAAGATTTATTTCATAAAATTTGTGCAGAGCAGCACCGAGGAGTAACCAATCGGCATGATGGATTTTGCGAAGCACTTTTGGAGATGAATGAAAGAAATGATGATTTTCTAAACAGTCTACCAGATTCATTAGCGAAGGATTACATCACTCGTTACGTTGATATGAACCAAGAGAATAATAGCGAATTAACTAAACTCCGCGATACATTCAAGGTACTGGGTAAAAGTAATTATAATGATTATCTCAGGAATAGCCATGTTGATGACGGAGGCAAACCTCGCAAACCAGATATGAGAGGCATACTTAATTATTGCTGGGGTGATGACTACGATTGGCCTGAGTACGATTTAAATGACATGAATAAACAATGTCAGGAAAGGTATCCAATGATTACTTTAATGGATGATTCACATTACAACTGGCGAGGGCAGAAAGAATCAGCGGAGGCGGCGGCACAATATGTCATGCTTGTCGAAGCGACATACAACGCTAAAAAAAAGATAATAAACGCCAAAGATAAAGTAGAAAAGATTCTTGACAATCAAACACAAAACAATTAACCTAATTCACGCTTATGTTACCCTACATACTTACAGATAACTCGCTAACCATCGTCGTAGATGGAAAAGCACTCACGATGGAAAGTTCAAATCCATCATTCAACGAGGCAACCAAACTTCTTGCAGAAGATAGATTTGATGAATTGCCTGACTTGTTCGACGTTCCAAAGGCAGTCGAAAAATTCGCAGATGGAAACATCTCTGTCTCTGATGGAGAAGTTCGATACAACGGGGAAGTGATTCACAATCATGTTGTTGGTCGTGTTCTCGACTTCATGCGTCAGGGATTACCGTACAAACCTCTGGTGAGGTTTTTGGATAAGTTGATGGAGAATCCATCACGCCGAGCAGTTAATGAGTTGTACGCATTCCTTGAACACAAGGCAATGCCGTTGACTCCCGAAGGTAATTTTCTCGCCTATAAAGGTGTCAGAGAGGATTATACTGATTGGCATAGCGGCAAATTCCGTAACCAAGTCGGTGATGAACACTCAATGATTCGTAACAATGTTTGCGATGATGCGAATGTTGGTTGTTCTTATGGTTTCCATGCTGGCTCTTTGGATTATGCCAAGCAGTATGGTAACGGAGGTCATTTGATGGTTGTTGAGATCGACCCTCGCGATGTTGTTAGCGTCCCATTGGATTGCGACCAGCAAAAACTTCGTACCGCGAAGTACAAGGTAGTTTCTCATTTTGAGAAGAAATTAGAGGAACCAATGTGCGACGATTACGGTGATTATGATGATGATGAATATACCGATGGATATGAAGCGTCAATCGCTAACGATGCCTATGCTAAAGGGTATGAGGCGGCAAAGAAAGATTTAGTGGATAGTCTATCCGCTGAAAAATGATGTAGTAGTCATAACGTGATTCTGTTAGAGCATTTAAGGTTTTCGTCATTAGTCCTTATTGTAAGTCTCTGGCAGCGTCTCTATTGATAAAAAACACTAACAACAATTTAAAAAAAATATTTTTATGATTACTACTACAAAAGTTGAGAGATTCTTTGATTCAATCAAGGATAAGGATATAGACTCCTACAACGATTACTGGGGCGAATTGAAGCCTCAATCAAGTAATGCGGCTTTCAGAAGATACTTGTTCGCTTTCATGTCGGTGCATACTTCATGGAAGAACAACTGTAAGGGATATAATGCAATCAAACAATTTACAAACTGGACACTCGAAAAAGGAGAGCAACTTGAACTCTGGAACTACAATTCGGACGATTTATTCAAAAGGATCGAGGCAACTAGGGTTGGTATGCAGAATAATCGAACTAATTATATCGGTAAGTTTAATGATACTTTTTGGGACGATCCTAGTGATTACCTCGCTCGCAATTCTAATGAAGGATGGGCTGAGTGGCGTGATAGGTTGGCCAAGAAGATTCTTGGGTTGGGTAAAGCAAAGACTTCATTCGCGATAGAAATGTTATTCCCGCTTGAAGCTCAAGTAGTCTGCATGGATACTCACTTGTTTCAAGTTTACGGACTGAACCAATCTAAACACTCAAAACTTTACAATGATATTGAAGCTGATTGGCTTGAACGTAGTGAGCTACGAGGAGTAGCACCGTACATGGCACGATGCTTATACTGGGACAAGAATCAGAATCGTAAAAACTCACGTTATTGGAGCAAGGTGTTAGAAGCATGACAGCAAACGGTTATAACCTCACAAGTATAGTAATGGGAAAAAGGTTAGAGTTATTTTTCCAAGCAAAATCTACCCATGAACGTCAGAAACTTAAAAATGATTGTCTGCGAAAAAGAAGATATAAAACATTTATAGAGGCAGGGAAAGTAGTTAGGAATTTTAAAGAAAAACAAAACAAAGAGTTACGCATTTATCTCTGTAAGCACTGTAAAGGGTATCATTTGACTGGTAAGAAACTTAAAAGTAATCATGTTAACACAAGGTAAAGTAAATGTGTTTCCCAATAGGAGTAGAAATGAAAAAAGATAACTGTTACGCTTGTAAAAAACCAATACAAGGCAAATGGGATTCCACAATCCAATTAGGCATTGAAATGAAGGAACTAAAAGGTGAAGGGAAAAGTCGTTTCTTCTTTCGTGACAAATGTATTAGATGTTCTCCCAGTCGCTCGCAGCATATAGTCCATCCAAAGTTTCCTCCTGTTAAAGATGATAGAGAGCAGTATAACAAAGAGTTTTGGGATAAATATGAGAGAAGTAAATACCAAAAGCTATATACAAAAGCATGGGTTCGTTTGCAAGAGAAGTACAATCCAAATTGGATAACCGAAGAACAGGGAGAAGTTGTTGCAAATTTTAATGATATAAGATGATAAAAACTATGAGTAAAAATCATAAAAAAATAAATTATGTTTCCAAGCTTACTAGAGTTATGGATGAGGGGAAAAGAAGTTCTTCTAACGAGATAAGCCACAAGTATTATGCCAAGAAAAATTTTTACGGTAAGGGAACCAATCGCTTGAATGAGTTACATGAAGATGATTGCCCAAGAGTAAAAGAATTGGCAGTAATTATAGACACATTTGTTAATACGATAGCGGCTGGAAAAACTTGCATGAGTCGCAGGAGATTAGTTAAGATTGGTTTTCAGATTTTAAACCAGAGAGATAAAGCTACTGCGAATACTCGCAAGCACATGGAGATTTAATTATGTATATTACATTAACATCACTACCAAACAAAAACGGATTTCAAGGTCAGGTAGCCTTGAACGTAAACAGGATTAACGGTTTTCGCGATGTCGATTATACTGACATTGGCGGCAATACCGAAAAAGACTTAGCGGGATATCCAGAGACATATACTGAAGTATTAATGAAAGGTTGCTCAATGGCAGTAGCAGAACCAATACCAACTATCCTAGAAAAGATTCGTGACTCTAAAATGAGAGATGATAGGAACCGCTCTTGATGATAGTTACTAAATTAACATTTGGCTTTTTAGTCTCAATACTCGCGGCTTTGTTGTTACTGTCAGGTTGTAAAAGCACCAAGGAAGTAGTATATAAAACCATATCGTTCTCCGATACTAATGGAGTGACAACAATTTATCATCCATTAAGTCATCCCCACCAGAATGAGCGATGGAAGTATATTGTTTCTGACGATGCAAGCGATGACGGCAAACCAAAACTAATGGTAAAAAAACCATGAACGGTAATCTAAAAGTACAGTCAGTCTCAGTAGATTCTTTTGTTTTAAAACAGAAGAGGACATACAAGAACGTGAATATACATTTTAGAGATAAAGATAATCATACTTTAAAATTATCAAACGGCAAAATTGTGATACTTAATATTTACTCTCTCGTAATTGAAGCGAATTCACTTTCTTTTGAAGCAGATGGTTGGTTAGAAGATCAAAAAGACCCTGTTACAAAGGGTTTTACTGCTCCAGCTACTATGTTAAATTTAAAATTTTATCCACATTATGAGAAATCTGCTAATTAACCAATTAATTGATGAGTTTATAGATGAGCGGATCAAAAAGAGTATCAATGGGAGAAATCCAAAAAGCAGTAGCGAGGGAATGTCTAATTTACAACGATATATCAAAGAAGCGAATAACCGCGATAACAAGAGCATACATAAATCAATTAAGGAAAGACGGATTTTATGTACTTCGCACTAGGACTGAAAAATCAAATTCTGTAAGAGTACATCATTTTATAAAAAATGGCACATTTAATAACACTAACTGACGCTGACACAAGGGAAGACATACTGTTCAATTTAGATACAGTAGTCTCAATTGAAAGAGGAGCGAGGAATCTATCGGTAATTACTACCAGATGGGGAAGAACTAATGTATTAGAATCATTAGATCATATTAAAGCAGAGTCTTTAAAAAACGGCGGGGTTGATATTGCTCCCGATGTAGGTTAGACTACTTGACGTTATGAATATATTTGCTACTGACTCAAATCCTATAATCGCGGCTCGAAATCTTTGTGATAAGCATATCAACAAAATGATTGTTGAATCAGCACAAATGCTGGCAAACGGTTTCTCACTTGAACGATTGGCTCAAGATGATGTTCCTCGCAGTCAAAAAGGAGATCCAAGGATTCATGGTTATCCGAAACATCCTTGTACGCTTTGGACATACGAAACTACTGATAACATGGAGTGGTTATGTTCTCATGCTTTAGAGATGGGTAATGAACGTAGATATCGTTGGCCTGACAGAGCAAGGCACTTTTCGTTAAATTTTATTGCATGGTGTTATGAGAATATAAAGGATTCAATCGCACCTAATGGAGAAATTACAGATTTCGCAGTTGCAATATCAGAGGATATGAATTGCCGTAAGATAAAAGGATTCGATGATCTTTCATCAATCGACCAATACAGATTTTACTATAAGCATGATAAAG
>WLWF01001784.1_pt1 | contig 16710 bp, 14 predicted proteins | sample 6718331 | NCBI WGS metagenome assembly WLWF01 (sample SAMN12718692, study PRJNA515312) | sponge metagenome | isolation source: marine sponge | host: Mycale hentscheli | place: New Zealand: South Island, Marlborough, Capsize Point | collected 2003-05-01
AGACTTCTTCCCTCAACTCTACCCGCCGTATAAATTGCAGGTCGTCCGATCGGCCGCTTTGACTATGAAACAGAAGCAACGGTCGCACCGGCTGTACCGAGTGGGTAAAGTCTGGTGGCCGCGGGCTCCATAAATCGCCGTCCGCCCCGCTTGGTTGAAACGTTGTGAATACTCTTTTCTTTGGCATTGCTGCCGGTCTTACAGCAGCTTTTTTCAGTTCGGTGTCATATTTAATTTCTCGGCACCACGGTACACGTGAGCGACATGCCAGCAGGCGGCTACTCATCTTTGCTCACGTGATCATGGGTTTCGCCTGCGGGCTTGCTGCTTTTTCTAGCTATTCAACAGATATTCTTTTTTTCCAACTCTGGAGATGGACCATTTGGCTGCCTTGCGTTGTATCAACGGGAACATACTTATTCGGAACATCTGCTGTTTTCCGTGTACTTACAAGAAATGATGCGTCTCGTCTGTCGCCTTTACTCGGCCTGAAAATAATCGCTCTAGGGCTGATCGTCTCACTGGTTTTCGGACAGACACTTTCCGTGGAGCAGTGGTTTGCGGTGATGCTATGTGCTGCCGCTGCAATTCTTCTTCAGCAGGGAGGCTCCGGCCTGCCTGTACGATCATTAATCCTTCTGTCGTGTGGTTGTATTTGCTTTGCGATTGCTGACCTCGGAATAGTTGAAATGATCGATGCAATGCAAAACATTCTTTCCCTGACCCGTTTTTCTGTTGGGTGTCTGGCACTCCTCGTAACATATGTATTTATAGGACTCATTGTCTTTCCCTTTGCAGTGTTTGAATATGCCAGACGTCCGTTCCCGACCATGCGTGACTGGCAAGCTGCTGGTGAATATTCCGTAGCATGGCTTTTTGCGATGTTTGGGCTTTACGCATGCATTGGTTATGTCGGTGTCATACTTAGCACTATATTACAATCGACTCGCGGCATTATGTCGGTTCTCATTGGGGCCATCCTGTCTGGCCGGGGCTGGCACCAACTAGAAAGTAAAGTTGATCAGAATGTTTTCTTTAAACGCCTTCTTGCTGCTCTATGTATGACAACTGCCATTGCACTTTATGTTGCGGGAAGCCCTGCCCCTTAAGGAGATCTAGGTGACGATTTTCCTTTTCATGTGTAATACGCAATAATAAATCGAATGCATTTGATATAAACGCAATGGGGGCCGAATAATTCGGGTATGACTCTTATGAAAAACGTTATCACGAAACGAATGATGCGGCTGCTGGCAGACACAACAAAGAGTCAGCGGTTGGGGGCTTTTACGCTAATCGAATTGTTGGTAGTGATAGCAATTATCGGGGTTCTCGTTGGGCTGCTCCTGCCAGCCGTTCAATCGGCTCGTGAAAGTGGCAGGAGAATTGCGTGTGTAAACAACCTCCACCAGATTGGCGTAGCCCTTCATGTATACGAAAACGCACGTAGGGAGTTTCCTGTTGGGTGGCAGCCTGGTGGTTCACGAAAAGCCGAATGGGGTTGGCCTAGCCAAATCTTGCCTATGTTGGAGCAGTCGGTTTTGTACGACTCATTGAAGGTATCCACTGTAACGCTCCGGGATGCCATCGGCGATTCCACAACCAGGCCACTTCTGACGACTTCTATCGGTCTCTTTCGTTGCCCGAGTGATCTCACGCCTCCGACACTTCCCGGCGGAAGTGCCAATGGGCCGCAGTACAATCGCCTGTTTAACTGCGACAACTGCCCAAGTGATTTCGAGCCTGCCACTTCCAATTACGTCGGAAATGGTGGTCTTAATGATCCAATGCCAGTTATCGGCTCAAACGGGAATGGTATTTTCTGGTCAGAGACCCCGGTGCGAGCAGCCGATATTACGGATGGATTAACAAAAACGTTTGCTGTCGGTGAAAGGCACGACCGATGCCGTGCGGCAACTTGGATTGGCGTCCGCAATCCTCCAGGACCCGACATGTGGGGAAGCTATTGGGTGCGAGCTCGTGTAAGCATGAAACTCAACGATCCCCGTCCAATAAACCCTACAAATTCGTGTACTGAAGGGTTTAGCAGTGCCCATCCTGGTGGTGGGAACTTTCTCTATTGTGATGGGAGCGTCCAATCGCTGAATGACGACATTGCATTTTCAAATGGTGGAGTCACCTTCAATAACAATAATCCGACTTATGCTGCCTCGCAGCTTGGGGTGTATCAGCGTCTCGGCATTCGGAACGATGGGGTGACTACCACCACACCGTAAAACTTTTTACTCTACTGACGGATATTTAATACCAGTGGCCGATAATTTTGGTGAACTCGTTGCGATTGCTCAGGCAATAGTTGCTGAACTATACGAACGACTACGTAGAAAGCTGGAAAGCCGCCCCCAATTGAAGTTGGGTTTAGCTGTTCTTGGTATTAGCATCGGCCTTCTACTCGCAGGGAAAACAGCAGCCTGGCTATTCTTCGCACCCTCAGAAACATCGCTTGGGAAAGTATCTGGCATAGTTCTTCTCGATGGTAATCCAGTGTCGGGTGCAACCGTTGAGTTCACCCCGGATGAAGGATCAACATCGTATGGTATTACGAACGGCAAAGGTGATTACACGCTTCAATACCTTCCAGATCGCCCGGGTGCTGTAACCGGACACCATGCTGTACGGATAACGACATACGATTGGCGAACAACCGAGGATGGACAAAAAGTTGAGGTGCTGGAAAGGATTCCTGTTCGCTATAACAGAGAATCAACGCTTACGGCGGACGTTACTTCCGGATCTCAGACACTCAATTGGGAACTGAGCTCACAGTAGCACCGTCAGAATTTGATCAGACCGTTGATGATCCAGATACGAATGCTCAGGCTCACACCGATGAATACCTTGCTTCTCACCATGCGGAATGAAAAAGGACTGTTGGTTGGTATTGCCACGGCAGGGCTCTGGGTTTTCTTTGGATCGATGTGGCTCTCCGATCTTTCTCAACCTCTATGGGCGGGTTTTTGTTTCTCGTGGTTGTTCTTTTCCATATTGTGGCTGTCATTTGGTGTTGTCCGGCATGCTGATGCGTTGGCAATTCGCCTTGGAGAGCCATACGGAACGATTGTGCTAACACTTGCCGTAATTGGGATTGAAGTCGCGATGATTGCAGCGGTCAGTCTGATGGGAAAGGCACATCCAGGACTCGCTCGTGACACCATGTTTTCTGTCGTAATGATCGTGCTTACCGGTATGTTGGGTGGCACACTGCTTGCGGGTGGGCTACGCCATCATCGTCAGGAGTACAATCTCTCAGGGGCGAATGCGTACCTTGGTGTTCTCGTTCCACTCGCGGTACTCACACTTATTGTGCCCAGGTTTACGCAGTCAGCACCAGGTGGCAACGTTTCTTCCTTGCAGGCGGTCTTTCTGCTCGTAACATCCGCCGGACTCTATATTATCTTTTTGCTTGTTCAGACTGGAAGCCAGGCAGCTTATTTTCTCTCACCGACAAACATAACGCAGCACCACGACGACCCACCCTATCCAACCATAGTCCATACAACGCTTCTAGTATTGACCATGATCCCGGTTGTCTTTCTGGCAAAAAACCTCGGCAAACTGGTGGACCATGGTATTCATACGCTCAATGCTCCGCCGGCACTTGGTGGTTTCCTTGTTGCCATACTTGTTCTGTCTCCAGAAGGTCTTAGCGCCCTGCGGGCCGCTCGCAATAACCGACTTCAACGAACCATCAATATTCTGCTCGGATCAGCCACCAGTACAATTGGAATGACTGTCCCAGTGGTTCTAGCAATTGGGTTTTTCTCAGGCAGGACACTAGAACTCGGTCTTGAGCCCAGCGATATCGCGATGCTTACGCTAACTCTCTTTACCAGTGTAATTACACTTGGTACCGGAAAAACGACTCTTCTGCAGGGTGTTGTTCACCTCATTCTGTTTGCTGCGTACATCATGCTTATCTTTGATGGCTAGCGATACATTTTGAATTTACGATTGGTAAAGATATAGCTCCGTGGCGATATGGCTATTCAATCAGCCGCTGGCCCACCGGATAGAATAGCCAGCGGATCCCCCACGCCGATTCGTGTACAACCCATTCTTAAGTAGTTCACGCAGTCATTCCATGTTCGGATTCCCCCACTCGCTTTAACGCCTATACGACCACCAACTGTTTCGAACATGGTCATAACCGCCTCAGGGCTTGCCCCTTGTGGGGCAAAACCGGTTGATGTCTTCACAAATGCGGCCCCGGCTGATTCTGCAATCTGGCAGGCTCGTATAATCTCCGCTTTCTTCAGATAGCAGGTCTCGAGGATGACTTTGACCGGAATATTTGATGACCTCGCTTCATTCACAACCGCAGCAATATCATCGTGGACAGTCCGGTATTCACCACCGAGCAATGCAGGTAATGCGATGACCATATCAAGTTCTCTGGCCCCGTTTTCTATTGCGACCCTTGCCTCATGGGCCTTGATGGCTGTTGTATGGGTTCCGTGAGGAAAGCCGATGACACTGGCAACGTTCGTCTTTTGGTCTCTTAAGAGGTTCGCTGCGTGACGCACATCAATCGGCCGGACGCACAGACATCCGATAAATAACTCAGAACAGAGAGAAACCGCAGACTCAATATCCGCAGATGTCTGATCTGGCTTTAACACAGCAAAATCAAGAACGGCCGCAACTGCGGACCTCGAGAAATCATGGATCACAAGAATCTTCTCTCAAATGGTTTGATTCTTCCTAATGGAAGCAAAGAGGCACACCGTACACACACCAAAGACCACTCCCGCACAGTCCGCCAGCCAATCGAAAAGCTCAGCTTGGCGATGGAACATTGGCTGCGTGAGTTCGTCAACTGCTCCGAAAGCTGTTAGGACAACAATAAGGAGAGCCACGTTTTTCAGCACGAGGCCTTTGGTGAAATAGAGAACACCCATTGCGAGGACCGTTTGGCAGCCATAGGCAGAAAAGTGAAGCCATTTATCTATACCTGGCCACCGAGCGATTGTGGGAATATGTGGAAGATGCGTCGCCACTACCAGAGACAAACTGTACACGATAAATCCAACAATAAATAAAACTCGAAGTATCTGCCGTCTGCGGTGATTCGAAGAATCGACCATTGGTACGTGTGTTTCTTGTTTTATACGTGGTGGCATACGGCTTTGGGCGTTTGTTATTGCGTGAGGGGAAGTTTTCCATCCTACACAATCGCATCGTAAAACCCTGTCTTTGAAGCTATCCGGTGTGCGGGCTTGTATCGATAAAGTTCGGCCGGAGACGCCACCCGCCTTGAGTCAAGACGCGGAGGATCCCAAGTAAAGCACCATGTGCGTCAACGGCAGCCACAGTATCAGTCGCCGCGCCTATTTCACCTGAGAGGAGACCACCCCGAGCGGCGTGTTCTATTTCTTCAGGCGTGAGTGTTCTTGCCTGAAGGTGGGGCAGGGCAGAAATAGGTGGTTGTATTGCTGCTTCAATGAATCTCTTTCCCTCAGCATCCGGTGTAATATCAGCAAGTGGTATTGCGGTCTCGAGTGCATACGGTCCAACAGCTGTCCGCACGAGTGTTTCCATAACCGCACATGTTCCCAAATACTTGGCAATGTCTCGTCCTAGAGCTCGCACGAATGTGCCACTTGAACAGACAAGCGATAATTCGAGCCTTGGCCAGTCATACGCCGTGATATCTAGGTGATGAATATGAATTTCTTTTGGCTGCAGGACTACCTGTTTGCCGAGGCGAGCTAATTTGTAGGCTCTTTTGCCGGCGATCTTCTTTGCTGAGTATGCACAAGGCAGTTGCATAATAGTACCCCGTTGGGTTTGCAACGACTCCTCAATTTGTTGCAGAGAGGGACAGTTAGGCTCTGCTTCCATAGAAACTTCCGTTTCGAAGTCATCTGACGGACTTGAACGGCCGAGGAGAAAAGAAACGGTATACGCCTTCTCCTGTTGATGCAGAAAATCAACCAGTTTTCTGGCATGACCAGTGCAGACAATCACAACGCCACGTGCTAATGGATCAAGAGTGCCCGCATGCCCAACCGCTTTTGTTGACAGCGTGCGAGCCACCGCATCAACCACCCTCCTGGATGTGACGCCTGGTGGCTTGTTGATCGCCAGAATTCCGTGAAGGTCGGATTGGTTCATGTTCCGCCCGTTACCGAGTTGATAGGGAAAGCGTATAACTGCGCGACATGTTCTGCTGGCATGTTGTGTAATCGGAGGTGGTGCCGAAGTGCTTGCGGATTTGAAACCGCTCCAGCAACGAGCCGCTCAAATTTTTCATCTACGAGAACTGCAGTCCGTGACTGATCAGATTGTGCATGGCCTAGTGGAAAGATACATCGCCCACCATCAAGGACTCCATATTCGTCATGATCAATAGTGACGCTGGCAGGAATACCTTCTGGATACAGCGCATCGTATTCTGGACCACCGTGCACGATATTGATTTTCTTAATAATCTCTGCCACCTGCGTATCAGCTATGGCAGCTGGCGAGTAATCTTCTGGTAACAGCATTACCTCCGACCATCCGCACACTGTGTTTCCGGAAGCTAAACTGATTGCAGCCTTCTGAAGTGTTCTCGCAATGATATATGGTAACGAGTGGTCTGCTGATTGTCTGGTTTGTGGAGTTCGCTTTGCGGGGTCAGCGATTATTGAAAAAGCAGGTTCATAAATAGTAACGGTAATCGACCGAATTGAATTAAGGACAGCGACTGCCTGTGGCGTCTTGCCAAGAATATCAATAAGTGACTGGATGGCCGCCGCTGACTGATGTTCATACAAGCCGAGCTTGAAATGCATTGAGTGAATTGCAAATGCATTCCCGGACTCGCCAAGTTCAAGGTCGAATGGGCTTGAACCATCTGGGCATGGTTCATTCACACGGTAGATAGCAAGTGGGTTGCGAAAAACATCTCGTGGTCCTTGGAATCCATCGATGGCCCGGTGGGCCGCGAGCACAGCGGTTTCGGCAGCAAATGCAGCGGATGAACCCTTGCTATCAGAGAGTTGTTTCCCTGCACGAATGGCTCTGAAGGGCACGTAATGCGCAACAACAAGACCAATAGCAGATTCGATCTGTGAGATACTTCCGCCAAGGGCCGCCGTAACCGCAGCTGCACAGGCCACCGCTCCATGATGTACATGATCAATAGCGTATGTACGAAGGGGAAATACTTCGGCCAACCGTCCTCGGATTTCGTCAATCAGCAACATGAGCCGCAGTGCACCATTGCCGTCGAAACGTGCTTCACGACTCGCTGCGAGAGCTACTGGATAAAAGTCATTGTGACCAAACTCACCGGCTATTCGGCCAGTATTTTTATCAAAGCCGAAATTTGTCCCGTTCGAATCCCACTCACGCACTGCCGCGACGTTCGCCGCCACAGCACGTGCTGTCTCCACAGGGGTTTTCTCCCCGAAACAGATCCCACCGCTCTGTTGTGCGATGGAACGTGTCTGGAGGGCTTCGCGACGGAGTACGGCACACGCGTTGGCCCGATGATAAATTGCCGAAATACCGCAGCCGACGCTATCGAGATGGAACCGTTCAATCAGGTTCAATGTCTTTGGCGACACACTTTGGGGATGAAACAGGAAGTCCCGGCAATATTCACCGAGGCCGACTGCCTGATTCGAGGTGGCAGGAAGCAATCTTTTTGTCCCATTCAATGGTAATTCCCTTTTTCTTCGCTCATCCGAGCAGTCCGTACGGTGGAAATCTTCAAAACATGCCGGAGCCGGTTCTACACCAAACGCCACGGAGATAGACTAGACAATCATGGAACCACAGCAACTCGGCCCCTATGTTCTCATTAATCGCCTTGGGAGAGGCGGTATGGGAGCTGTCTATGAGGCCGAACATCAGGACACAGGCGAACACGTTGCCGTGAAGGTTCTTGCATCACACGTTGCCGATGATCTCGGGCTTAAAGAACGTTTCGATGCCGAAATTCAAACACTTAAACCACTTCGTTGCACCGGAATCGTCCAACTCATCGCCTATGGGGAAGACGAGGGCCAGCCATATTTCGCAATGGAACTTGTCCACGGTCAGAGTTTGGAGCGACTTATTCGTGGAGGCCGAAAATTTACACCTGAAGAAGTAATTAGCTTGTCGATCGAAATAGCACGTTCTCTCAAAGTTGCACATGATCATGGAATTATTCATCGTGACCTAAAGCCAGCAAATCTTCTCATACCTGACAACCCGGGCGAAGCCAAAGCGGGTGTGAAACTTGCCGACTTCGGAATAGCGAAACTTTTCGGTGCCGCCAGCCAAACAGCTCATGGCAGTATAGTTGGAACTGCTGAATTCATGGCACCCGAGCAAGCGGCCGGCAAACCCCTCGATGCCCGTGCAGACCTGTATACGCTTGGGTTAGTCATGTTCACCATGATCGCTGGGAAACCACCTTTCCGGGGATCACAATTAACAGAAATTATTACGAAACAACTCCGTGAAGCCCCTCCGCGGGTGAGTAGCTTCCACCATGATATTCCTGATGAACTTGATCATCTTATCGACGGACTTCTAGCCAAAGATCCTGCCAAGCGGCCAGCAAGTGCACTTGCTGTCGGACGACGCTTAACTGCAATACGGGACATGCTCTCCCAAACACAATTACCAATAGATGACGTCATTGGAGTTTCCTCTCCATCCCTCATAATTCCAAGCGAGACAGATCCTTCGGCACCAACAAACCATGATCGATCATCCTCACTTACGAAAGAAACGGCCCAAAAAAATGCACCACAGGCAAGCCCCTCTTCGGTTGATTTATTGGCAGAGACAAAGGAAGGAACTCGCCACAGCTCATCTCGTGCTATAGACACTAGCCTTGATGCAACAACTGAACTTCCTAGGAGTGCCCTCGAACCAGTTGACACAGGAAGTATTCAAGAAACACCTCAAGCGACCTCTTTGGCGACTCAACATCTGGAACAGTCTGCAGACGAACCGTCGGTAGCCGATAGTCATCTTCCACTTGAACGCCGGCCAACAAAACAAGCTACAAGTAGTTCTGATAAAAGTACAACGCCTGATGCTGATGAGGACCCTAACTCGACGGTAGTTGACAATAAACCCGCTCGGAGGTTCATTACGGTCGAGGAATCTGAGCAAGCGGCCCATCAGAAAAATGCACAGCATCGTTGGCAGCGGTTTCGTATTGATACGCTAGTAACGGCTGCAACTGTAGTACTTGGTATTGGAATCGCATATTGGATTATTCGGCCGCAGAGTGCGGATCAGTTGTTTCAAACAATAACTAAAGAAATGGAAGAAGCAGAGCCTGACCTGCGGCGGATCCGAACGGAGCTCGACCAATTTCTGACACGGTATCCCGCTGATAAAAGAATACCCGTCGTCGCGTCGCTTCAACAGCAGCTCCGTGTCAATATTCTTGAGTCCAGAATGCGTCGAAGGGTACTTGGTTCGCGTGCCGTTCCCGCAATAGAGCGGGATTACAGGGCTGCTCTCGCCCGCGAACCAGAGAGCCCATCAGCCGCTCTGTCGGCAATGCAGGCAGTCCAAATGGTCCATGTGGAACAGCCAGACATTCCAACTGACAACCTTTCTATTGAAGAACAACAAACGTGGTTCAGCCTCATTGAACGGCAAATTTCACGACTCAAACAGAGTGCTCAAAAAGAACAGGTGGAGGATCTCGAGAGGGCCAGGAAGGTTCTGGCTGAGGCATCGCAGACATATGTCGAAGCAGTTGATTCTTTAGACAAGGAGGCTGCACAGCGAGGAATCTCTAAAAGCAGGCTTCTCCTGCAGAGCATCATTGAAACATATGCTGATCGTCCTCATACCACCGACATTGTCAATGCTGCGAAGGATCTTCTAAAGACCGTGGATACTTCCAAAACAGAATATTTAAATACACAAGGACAGCAAGAATGACCGATTCTCGTGGGCTCAGTCACAAGGCCTTCAAACACGCTCAACAACTTATTCCAGGTGGAGTAAATTCTCCTGCGCGAGCATTCGGGGCTGTGGGTGGAGAACCAATTTTTTTTAAGGAAGGGCAGGGGGCTCATTTAACGGATATAGATGGTCACACATACCTTGATTACATTGGTTCATGGGGCCCAATGATTCTTGGTCATCGCCATCCACGGGTCGTTGCGGCAATTGAAAAGGCGCTCTCTCGTGGCACGAGTTACGGCGCTCCAACCGAGGCCGAGAGCGGCCTTGCGGAGCAGATAATCGAGGCGGTTCCTAGTATTGAAAAAGTCAGAATGGTGAGTTCGGGCACCGAAGCAGCCATGAGCGCCGTGCGCCTTGCTCGGGGTGCGACGGGCCGTGAGGTCATTATAAAATTTGCTGGCAACTACCATGGGCATGCGGATAGTCTGCTGGTAGCTGCAGGATCAGCAGCGGCCACACTCGGGGTTCCAGATTCTCCAGGTGTAACAGCGGGGACAGCAAAAGATACACTTGTTCTAGAGTACAACGACACCGCAGGCCTTGTTGAAGTTTTTGAAAAGCGAGGCGATACGCTAGCAGCCCTGCTCATGGAACCGGTGGTTGGCAATATGGGACTTGTTGAGCCTTCGCGTGAATTTCTTCAAACCGCCCGAGCACTTACTGAGAAACACGGAACAATTCTGGTTTTTGATGAGGTGATGACCGGTTTTCGCCTCGCTTTTGGCGGGGCTCAGGAATTGTTCGGGGTGACTCCTGATATCACCACACTTGGAAAGATTGTTGGTGGGGGCCTCCCACTTGGTGCGTATGGTGGACGGGCCGATATTATGGATCAGATTTTACCGGCCGGTAAAGTTTTTCAGGCAGGCACGCTTTCGGGAAACCCTCTGGCTGTGGCAGCTGGAGCAGCAACGCTTGCGGAACTGAAAGACAATCCGCCATATAAGTCACTTGATCATCATGGAAAAATTCTCGAGTCGGGTTTTATGAACGCTGCAGCCAAGGCTGCCATTCCGTGCCAGGTGGCACGTGTGGGGAGCATGATGACAATGTTTTTCCAGTCCGATAGCTTTCCCGACGGCACCCGTCAGGTTACCGGATGGAAAACAGCCTGCAAAAGTAATACCGAGCAGTACGCAAAGTTTTTCTGGGGCATGATTGAACGAGGTATTTACCTGCCGTGCAGCCAATTCGAAGCTCTCTTTTTCTCAACAAGCCATACTGAACGAGAGATACACCAGACTGTGCAAGCAGCAGAAGAAGTCCTCCTACATCTGGCGTCAGAAAACGGCAATACCGGAAACGCCTAGAGTGAAAATTCGACCACAATTGGCAGATGATCACTTGCAACTCGCGCGAGGCTCGTACGCACAACGCGAACTCGTTCGGTTTTCAGGCTACCTCGAATAAAGACTTTATCAAGGCTCCCAACAGGCAGCCAAGAAGGAAAGCTTCGAAACTCCGCTGGCGGTGAGGTGACCTGCTGGAACCCATGGCTGGCGAGGGATTTTTCAGCAAGCGTGTCCCTCCAGTCATTAAAATCACCCGCGATCAATGTCGGAATAGCAGCGGATGATTGAAAGAGTTTGTGAGCAAGAAGAAACTCGACCTGCCAGTGCCGTTCTCTTTCGTCTAGCCCAAGATGTGTATTGACGAGATGAATGACACCCTCGGGAGTCTCCACGTGGACAAGTTGTGCACCGCGTGCTTTCCTTATGCCTCGTTTCAGAGATATGCGATGTGTGCTACCGACTGCCCACCTTGAAAGGATAAGGTTTCCATATGTCCCATTGGCCACCGATACATTTGCCTGAAAAATTGACTGTAAATCGAGTGATTGCCCAAGGAGTCTCGGTTGATCATCGAACTGGCTTCGTCCAACCAAACGATCAACTTCCTGAAGACACACAAGATCTGGGCGCTCATGATCAATACAATCAATGATCCGCTGCAGCGCGTATCGTCTATCCCTCCCACCGATGCCTTTATGAATATTCCAAGACAAGAGCCTCATGGGCAATCAGCGTCCCCTCTTGCATTTGTAGGTCAGGAGTTTTTTTCTATTCGCCATCTGTATTTTCAGCGTCAAGTTCCGTTATGACTACACCCTTAGCCACTGCCTGAGCAGGAAACAAAGGTTTCATTGATACTCGTATGGCATTCACGTTAATACGGCCTTGCTTTTTAAAAAGTAGTTTGAAAACAAATCTGGTTTGAAGGAAAAGAGTGAATAAGTAATGGTATCGAATGATATGTAGGGTGGTCTGTTCAATATCCCTGTTCGACAAAATTCATTGAGGTGCAATGAATAGAGATGAGATTTCTTAGTTTCTGCTTACAAGTGTTCTATCAGGTAAAAAAATGAGTAAACAACTTGTTTATGCAACAGGTATCTGTATTTGTATTTATTCTGTGCCGTGCCTCGGATATGACCTGGTCGGTGCGCTCTTTGAGTTGGAGAAATCCCACTTCGTAGACATCGAATCTTCGCACGAGGGAAGAGCCATTCCGCTATTAATCTCTTTACCGGAAAAAAATGGGCTCTTCCAGTGATACTCTTTAGCCACGGCCTCGGTGGTTCACGTACCGGCTCCGAGTACATCCGAGCATACTGGACAGCAAGGGGATATGCGACAATTTTTCTCCAGCATCAAGGGAGTGACGAATCGCTTCTCGACGGCTTGTCCCCAAGTCAAGTATTGCGCACCCTTCGTAGTGCTGCCACCCGTAAGAATCTGAATTTACGGTTGATAATGTTACGGATGTTTTGGGTGCCATAGCAACTTGGAACAGCGATAAAAAAAGCCCTTTCTATTGCCGAATGAATACCAATAAGGTCGGACTGGCAGGACATTCGATGGGAGCGCGAACTGCGCAGATCATAATTGGGGAGCAGGGTTGGTTGGGAACGACAAAGCGTGATATGCGAATACGCGCAGCTGTAGTTATGAGTCCAAGCAGTCCGTCCCTTCAGTCCGCTGATTCGGCATTTGGTTCGGTTGCTACCCCATGTCTTCTACTAACGGGGACACGCGATAGCGTTGCTCTTCTCAGTAATCAATTGGTTGACTCAAGACGTGCCGTCTTTCCGGCCCTTCCGAGTGGCAATGCGTATGAACTCGTGCTGCATGATGCAACGCACTCGGCTTTCACGGAGAGATCACGAAAGAATGAACCTCCTCATAACCTAAAACATCATCGTGCTTTCGAAGCGATTACAACCGCTTTTTGGGACGCATATCTGCAGAGTAATAAAGAGGCAAAAATGGCTCAGAGAGGGCGGAGCAAAAAATGCGATCGAACCACAGGACACCTGGCAGACAAAATGAACTCAGAACTGATATCCACCGACAACATGAAAAGATCTCTAGGCGATGCCTTCAGCCCGCATAGCTTCCCAATCTTCTTCCGACGGCTTGGCGATCGTACCACAGATATAATCACCTATGGGAAATGCCACATTAAAGTTCTTATCGGGATACTTATGGTGAAGGAAGTGGTGACGGGCACAGAACTTATATAACGACCAATTGGCAAAGAATCTGTTCGCGGGTTGGTGCATCTCGAGGTGGATCTGATTCCAAATAGTATGGTGAATACCAACGACGAGCATGAACATGCCAGCGCCTACTGGAGAAAAAAAGAACAGTATGATCGCGATGGGCAAGCCTTCTACAAGGCCCTCCCAAAAATTTAAGCGGATACCTCGATCTTCTCCCTTTGGCATAGGATCGTCATGGAACACCTTGCGGTACTGGGTATGGTGCTCAACGGCATGGCTCGTAAAAATCTTTTGCCGTAGCCTCAGATTTTTGAGGAACGATGTCCTCGGCTGTTTGTGCATAAGCCTGCAATGAATCTGATGTTCAATAAGGGACATCAGAACAACCATCGACGCAAACCAGCCAGCCAAAGACAACACTTGTAGCAACATTATTACAGCTCTATGGGTTGGTAAAAAACAGTCGTAGCGGCGAATGTTCTGTTCGCATACACCACGTGCGGGTTGTACCAACAGCATCAGACTGCCGTTAGATCAGTTTCATCGTCTATTTTTGGACTTTAACGTGAAATTTTCTTTTTTTGGGTGGGCGTTTCCCCGCAGCACGTTGGATCTCTGGACGTCGTTTTTTTCGCGAATCTCGCTTCGAATTTGGGCGTTCACGCCGTTTTCGCCGTTTGTGCTTGCGATCATCCGGTTCCTCGTCCAAGAAAGTGTCCGTGGTATCCTGTTTCGGTAACATTCGATGGAAAACTGCGGCTGCAACATCTTCAGCCTGGAATCCTTCGTCGAAAAGCCGTTGGAGCAGTTTTTTTTCCACGCTAAAGTGAGACTTCTTGAGGTCAACACGAAATGATTCGAGCAGCTTCTCGCCTTGGAGACTGCGAATTGCGGATTGGGAAGGCAGAGCCTCGATGGAAAGTTTTGAACCTGTGAATCGCTCAATTGCCGATACCGACCGCATACCAGAACCGGTCACAAGACTAATTGCGAGACCTTTTTTCCCCGCACGGCCAGTTCGCCCGATTCGGTGCACATAGTCCTCGGGATCTTTCGGCAGGTCATAGTTGACAACTACACCGAGTTCATTCACGTCGATCCCACGAGCTGCTACGTCAGTCGCCACAAGATAATGAAAACGAGATTTTCTGAAGTTGGCCATCACGCGTTCTCGTTGAGCTTGCGCCATGCCACCATGCAGTCGATCAACAACACAATTATTGCTCGCTAAGTCTTCGGCTAGTTTCTCGACCATCTGTTGGGTGTTACAAAAAATGACGCCACTTTGCGCGTCGTAGTACCGAAGGATACGGAGCAGCGCATCAAACTTCATCTGATGCCTGACCTTGAAACCCTTTTCGGTAACCAGAGGTGCTTCTTGGCCAGAGTCCTGTTCAACGGTTATGTACCTGGGCTGGGTTGAAAACTCTTCAACAAGGTTTTTAATTGAACGGCTTATCGTGGCAGAGAAAAATATTGTCTGCCGTTCCGTGGAAGCCTTTCGAAGGATTTTTTCAACATCATCGCGGAAGCCCATATCCAGCATTCGATCTGCTTCATCAAGCACCAGCGTCTCAATCGTCGAGAGATCAATGGTTGACTGTTCAATATGGTCAAGTAGACGTCCGGGGGTCGCAATAATAATCTGTGCTCCGCCTCGAATATCACGAAGCTGATCCCGAAAAGACACGCCACCAAAAATAACGGCCGTCTTCAGCTTTTTCTTATATTTGCCGAATTTCTGAACTTCGTTCCCTACCTGCTTCGCAAGTTCCCGAGTTGGAGTCAGAATGAGAGCCTGAGGTTTTCTTTGTTTTGTGCTGATCTTTTCCACAATTGGAATACAAAACGCAGCTGTCTTACCGGAACCTGTTTGAGATTGTCCAACAACATCAATCCCTTTCTGGATGACGGGTATGGCGGCATCTTGAATAGGGGAAGGCGACTCAAAACCGAGGTGCTGCACAGAGGCAAGCATTTCTGGTGACAAATTAAGTTTTTGGAATCCCACGGCGTTGGAATCAACGGAGGGAGCGTCTGAGTCGGCCTGAATTGTTTCGGTCATGTACGTACTTTCGTTATGTGAATAACCCAGAGACGCTTCCGGGGTCATAACGAAAGGGGTAGACAAACCCGCCGGAGAATGAAGGCGGGCGGTGCAGTTCCATCGTGGGAGCTACAAATTAGAGGACTTCATCTCAAACCATCAGATTTCTACAGTACATCAACTCAACGGAGAACACAAACGGCTCGGTGTTTTGTTTAGAAATTAATTGTGCCCTGAGCAATCACTCTCGGCACAACCGGAAGACTTGCCCATGCAAGTTGTTGAAACAACAGTCTGCAAAAGTGTGCAGCGGCTGTGAAAAAGGCTGTTTCCTATATAAATGCACAGTCGCAACCGGTGAGAATGTAAGAATTGCCGGTTTGGGGTATTCTCTCTTCTGGCGATGCGATCGTGCACTAAAGGTACGGATACTCCGGGGAATGAACAAGATGGTGCCAATGCTGTGGCTTCGGATTGGAGTTCACAGCGTTCCTTTAGGGCCTATGCCGCAATATTTTATCTCTCGAATAAACACATTTCCGTCGTTACAAGGGAACACTCATGAACACAAGCCGGCGAACGTTCCTTAACAGCCTCACTGCCGTTTCTGCTGCTGCATGCACGCAACATGTCGTACTGAGTGCGGAGCCTCTTGGCGTTGACCGAACAACAGCACCGATTTCAGATACAGACCCGCTGGCTGAAAAAAAAGTTCTTTTTTTTTCATGTAAGTATGGAATGATCAAAGATCAGGGTCTTGAAAAGCGCCTCGAATTGTCACGTACAGCTGGGTATGATGGCGTTGATTTTGATGATGCCGCAAGCGTCACTCCAGATGAGCTACGACGAGCAGTCGAATCAACGGGCGTTTTCGTGCACAACGTGATTAATCACGCTCACTGGAAACAGCGGCTTACCAGCCCAGACAAAAAAGAGCGTGAGACTGCTGTCTCGAATTTGAAACACTGCATGGAAGTGTCACACGCAGCTGGCGGAAGTGCCGTCCTGATTGTCTTGGGACGCGCAACCGATGGACCTGACGCTGGAAAACGTGCTCGAGAAGAAATTCAGCAACTTCTTCCTGTGGCAGCAAAACTAGGACAACGAATATTAATCGAGAACGTTTGGAATGAAATGTTCTATGACGCAAACGGACCTCGCAATCAGTCGGCCCAACCATTTGCAGACTATATAGATAGTTTTCAAAGCCCGTGGGTGGGCGCCTATT